>MDTG01102938.1_pt1 | contig 11180 bp, 7 predicted proteins | sample 811421 | NCBI WGS metagenome assembly MDTG01 (sample SAMN05326645, study PRJNA326480) | marine metagenome | isolation source: seawater | place: Pacific Ocean: South East | collected 2011
TAATAAAATAAATATTGAAAATAATTTTTTACTAAAAGAAGCGGAAATAAAAAATTTATTGGTCAATATTTATAGTCAAAATCTTCTATTATTAAAAAATAAAGAAATAGAGAATGCACTAATGCAAGATAGTTTAATTGGAAGTTTTAAAATCAAAAAAAAGTATCCTGATACTTTAAATATAAAGATATTTGAAAAAAAACCAGTTGTAATTTTACAAACAAAAAAAAATAAATTTTACTTAACCGAAAAAAATGAATTGATTAAGTTTAAGATGTATCAAGAATTTAAAGATTTGCCTTATGTTTTGGGGAACAGAAAAGAATTTGGTACTTTTTATGTTAATTTAAAAAAAATTAATTTTCCATTAAACTCAATAAAAAAATATACTTTATATGAATTAAATAGATGGGATTTAGAAACTGTAGATGGAAAAATCATAAAACTTCCTCCTAAAAATTACACAAAATACTTAAAAAATTATTTAGATATGAAAAAAAAAAATAGTTTTCAAAAATATAAAATTTTTGATTTTAGGATAAATGATCAACTTATCTTAAAGTAGTTTATGCAAGACACTTATTTAACACTTTATATCGAAATAAATAACACAGATTTTATATTTTTTGTTGCCCAAAATGATGAACAGAATAAGTTTGAAATTATTTACAAATTATCTACACCATTAAAAGGAATTGAAAAAAATAGTATAACTGATTTTGAAAGTGCATTCGATACCATTAAAGAAAATATTTTTTTAATTGAACAAAAAACTAATTATACATTTAAAGAAATAGTTTTAATTTTAGAAAATTTTACTCCCACGTTTATAAATTTAACTGGCTTTAAAAGACTAAATGGGTCACAAATTTTAAGGGAAAATATAACTTACATTTTGAATTCTCTAAAATCATTTGTTGATGAAATTGAGACTAAGAAAAACGTAATACATATATTTAATTCAAAATTTAATTTAGATGATAAAAAAATTGATAATTTACCAATTGGATTATTCGGAGATTTTTATTCCCACGAGTTATCTTTTGTCTTAATAAATTCAAATGATTATCAAAATCTTAAAAATATTTTTAACAAATGTAATTTAAAAATAAAAAAAACTTTAATTAAAAGTTTTATTAAGGGAGCAAAAGTAAATAATGATTTTAAAGATAGAGATACTTTTTTTTATATAAAAATAAAAAAAAATAGTACGAAAATATTTTATTTTGAAAATAATTCTTTAAAATCTGAACAAAATTTTGAATTTGGCTCAAATATTATCTTAAAAGATATTTCAAAAATTACATCTTTAAAAATTGAAAATATAAAAAACATTTTAGATAAAATTACATTAACCAAGAAAACAGCTGAGGATGATCTTGTCGAAAAAGAATTTTTTAAAGGTTATGATTACGTAAAAATTAAAAAAAAATTGATTTATAAAATAGCCTTGGCTAGAATTCAGGAATTGTCAGAGCTTATATTTTTTAAAAACGTAAATTTAAAATATTATAATGAAAATTCAAAAAATATTTACTTAGAAGTAGATCAAAATTTACAGTATAATTGTTTTAAAGAAATCTATAAAAATACTTTCTCAAAGAACGGTAGTTTTGATTTGCATATTTTAGAAGATCTGCCGAATGAAAGTTTACTAAAAGTCGCAAATGAGCTAGTCCATTTTGGTTGGAAAAAGGAGGCTATACCATTTACACAATCGAAAAAATCCGTTATTGCGCGGTTTTTTGATACTATTTTCGGTTAACTATTGTTTTTTTTAGAAACATTAGTTGTTTTAATAATAAAACAACTCTCAAGTATAAGACTCCAGATGCACAATATATATCAAAAAACTTTGTCTAAAAATGTAACCTTTAGAGGTATTGGTTTACATTCAGGGAAAAATTGCTCGATCCGCATAATTCCTGCTAAAGAGGATGAAGGAATAGTGTTTAAAAGAATAGATCTTAAAAATAATAATACAATTAAAGCAAATTATAAAAATGTTTCATCAGCAAGATTGTGCACAACCTTAGAAAACAATTATGGTGTAAAAGTTTCAACAGTCGAGCATTTACTAGCAGCACTTTATATAACTGGAATAGATAATGCATTAGTTGAAATTGATAATGAGGAAGTCCCTATAATGGACGGCTCCTCTGAGGATTTTATCAAAGTTCTAAAAAAAATAAATTTAACAGATCAATTTAAAAAAAGAAAATATTTAAAAATTATGAATAAAGTCGAGTTGATAGATGGAAAAAGAAAAATTTCAATTGAACCTAATCAATCTTCTCTAGAAGTACATTTTCAATTAAATTATAAAAATAAAATAATTGGAAAACAAGAAAACGTTGTAGATTTTCAAAAAGATAATTTAGATGAAATAATTAGTTCTAGAACTTTTTGCCTGTATGAAGATATTGAAAAAATTAAAAAAATTGGCTTAGCAAAAGGCGGTTCCTTAGATAATGCGGTAGTAGTTGATAAAGATAAAATCTTAAATGAAGGCGGATTAAGAAATGAGAAAGAATTTGTAAACCATAAGATTCTTGATTTAGCAGGTGATTTTGTATTATCTGGTTATAGAGTATTAGGAAAAGTTTTATGCCATCAGGGAGGGCATGAACTAACAAATTCATTTTTAAGAAAAGTTTTAAATAAAGACTCAGCTTTCGAGCTTAAAGAATTTAAAGATTTTAAAGTTTCAAAAAAATACCACTCAAAAGTATCGGAAAAGTTAGCTGTAAACGCTTAATACATAATTTATAAAATTTACCATTAACAATAAATTTGTTATTAAGTTATAGAATGATTGTTCGATTATTTTTAATATTTTCTTTATTATTTTTTTTCAACTGTACAAAAAAAGATCTTATTTATGAGCCTACAAGTAAATTAGATCCATATGTTTTATATCAAGATGGTATGAAAGCATTTGAGAGAAACGATTATTTCTTTGCAAGTAAAAAATTTTCCGAAGCCGAATTAAATTTTGATAAAATTCAATTAGCAGCTAAATCATCAATAATGTCTAGCTTTTGTCTTTACAGTATAAGTTTTTACAATGAGGCAATTGACAGCTTAAACGCATATTTAAAAAATTATCCCGCTGATAAAAATGTTATTTATGCACATTATTTAATTGCAATAATTTATTTTGAACAAATATCAGATGAAAAAAAAGATTTAGAACCTTTGCTAAAAGCAAAAGCAAACATAGAATTTTTTATTAAAAAATACCCTAATACTGACTACGCGATCGATTTAAAATTTAAAAAAGATTTAATTTTAAATCAGCTTGCGGCTAAGGAGATATTTGTTGCAAAATTTTATATCTCAACTCAAAAATGGATACCAGCAATTAATAGGTTGAAAATCGTTGTAAGAGATTATGATAAGACGATTTTTATTGAGGAAGCATTACATAGGCTTGTAGAGATTCATTATCACCTTGGTTTAGAAAATGAGGCAAAAAAATATGCTCAAATTTTAGGATATAATTACAATTCTAGTGAATGGTTTAAACAATCTTATAAAATTTTAAATAAAGATTATGATTTTAAAAAAAAGAAAACGGTCGAAAAAGACAATTTACTAAAAAAAATTTTAAAAATTATTAAATAGGTTTTCATGAAACATAGAAAAATAATCTTAAATGAGTATCAAAATAAAATTAAATTGCTTAAAATTCATAATAAAAGTTATTTTGTTGACGACTCACCCAAAGTATCTGACGCAGATTATGATAATCTTAAAAGAGAAATAATTGATTTAGAGAAAAAATATCCTTTTATCCTAGAAAAATATAGTTCGGTAAATACTATTATTGGTGCTCCAATAGCTAACAAATTTCAGAAAATAAAACATCTAAAACCAATGTTGTCATTATCTAACGCTTTTGAAAAAAAAGATATGATGGATTTTATTAAAAAAATTAATAATTTTCTTAATCTTCACTCTAAAAAAATAGAAATATTTTCAGAACCCAAAATTGATGGAATATCCGCAACTTTGATTTATGAAAATGGAATACTAACTCATGGTTTATCTAGGGGAGATGGAATTTATGGAGAAAATATTCTTGAAAACATTAAAACTATTTCAAGCATTCCTCAAAGTATAAAAGGAAAAGATATCCCAAAATTATTAGAAATTAGGTGCGAGATTTATATTGGAAAAAAAGATTTCGTTAATATGAAAGATAAATTTGCAAATCCTCGTAACGCTGCCGGAGGCTCATTAAGACAAAAAGATTCGAAAGAGACAGCGAAAATTCCTCTTAAATACTTTGCATATGGTTATGGAGAAATTAAACCAATGATATTTACAAAACAGTCGGAGTTTTTAAAAAAAATAACAGAATGGAAATTTGTCACTAATCCACTTGTAAAGATTGTAAATAATATAGATGAAATTGAAGAACAACACAAAAAAATAGATAACAATCGATCATCGCTGGATTACGATATTGATGGATTAGTTTATAAAATTAATGACCTTACTTTACAAAAAAGATTAGGTAATACATCTAATTCACCTCGTTGGGCGATAGCTTATAAATTTTCAGCTGAAAAGGCGGTAACAAAGATTAAAGATATAATTATTCAAGTTGGTAGAACGGGAGCAATTACTCCAGTTGCAAAAGTTGAGCCAGTAACTGTTGGAGGCGTTGTTGTCTCTAATGCAACACTTCATAACGAGGACGAAATAGCTAGAAAAGATATCAGAATTGGAGATACCATAACAATCCAAAGAGCTGGCGACGTGATACCCCAAGTTTTATCAGTAGATAAATCTTTGAGAGATAAGAGAAATAAAAAATTTATATTTCCAGAAAAATGTCTTTGCGGCGCAAAAACAAAAAAAGAATTTAGCAAAAGCACAAAAAAACTGGATGCTGTTAGGAGATGTTTAAAAGGTTTTGACTGTTCATATACAGCCAAGGAGAAACTTAAACATTTAGTATCAAAAGAGGCTTTGAATATAGAAGGCCTTGGAAAAAAAGTTATAGACAATTTTTGGAGTCAAAAATTAATAAGAGAGCCATCAGATATTTTTAAATTAAACTATAATAGAATTAAAGATTTAGAGGGATGGGGTGAGCTTTCAATAAATAACTTAAAAAAATCTATTAATTTTTCAAAAAAAATTAATTTGGATAAATTTATTTTTTCAATAGGCATAAGACATATTGGTCAAGAAAACGCAAAAATTATTGCAGGATTTTTTAAATCAATAAATGAGTTTAAAAAATTTATTTATTCTAAAAATAAAAATCAGATTTTGATGAGCCTCCTACAAATAGATGGTATTGGAGATACACAAATAATTTCAATAAAATCTTTTTTTTCTAATGAAACAAACCTAAGAATTACTGAAGATCTTATAGGCGTTCTTGAAATTGGCGAATATCAAAACAAATCCCAAGATGGTATTTTGTCTAACAAAACAATAATGTTTACGGGTGGATTTAAAGATATGAGTAGATCAGAAGCTAAATCAATTGTGGAAAATAATGGTGGAAAAGTTTTAAGTTCAGTGACAAAAAAATTAAACTATTTAGTGGTTGGAGACTCAAATCCAACAAAAAGAAAAATAGACCAAGCCAAAAATTTAAATATAAAAATCTTATTTGAAAAAGATTGGAAAAAAATATTAAATAGTTGAACAAGCTTTTTTAAGGTCTTGTATCTCATGTTTAGCCATAAATTTTTTAATTAGATTAAAAACATTTTTATGGTACAGGTTCATCCATTTTCTTTCTGCCTTTGAAAGCAATTTTTCATTGATGAGATCTTTGTCAATTGGGGCTAAAGTTAAATTTTCAAAATATTTTTTTTGTTTAGATTTTTTCACATAAATTAAATTTTCAATTCTTATTCCAAAGTTATTTTTTTCATAATATCCTGGCTCATTGGATACAATCATACCCTCTTCGAATTTTATTCTATTATTTCTTGAAATAGCTTGCGGGCCCTCGTGAACGTTAAGAAAATATCCTACACCATGACCGGTTCCGTGAGCGTAATCTAAACCTATTTGTTTTAAATACTTTCTTGCAGAAGAATCTATTTGTGAACCGGTAGTATTTTTTTTAAGATTGTAGTTTGCAACTGCTATATGCCCCTTAAGAACTCTTGTAAAAATATTTTTTATCCTTTTATTTTTATTATTTAGAGAAATTGTTCTTGTTACGTCTGTTGTACCAAATTCATATTGTCCGCCTGAGTCTACTAAATAAATGTCTCCTTTCTTTAATTTTCTATTAGTTTTAATAGTAGGTTTGTAATGAATTATTGCACCATTGGGTCCAGAGCCAGAGATAGTCGGAAAACTAGAAAATTTGAATTTTTTATTTATTTTTCTAAAGTTTAGTAATTGTTTTGCGGCGCTAAGCTCAGTAATTTTTCTTTTTGAATAATTTTTTTTAAGCCAAATCAAGAATTTGGTAAGTGCCACTCCATCATAAATGTGGGTTTGTCTGATATTAGTAATTTCTTTTTTGCTCTTTATTGCTTTTAAATTATATATAGGATCTTGAAGATCTAATATTTTATTTTTTCTAACAATTAAGTTTTCGTAAAAAATAGAACACGTATTCTTATCAATCAAAAATTTCATTCCTGTGATTTTAGAAAGTTCCCCTCTTAAAGCTCTTTCATTTAGAAATTTTACTTTATTAAATTTTTTTTTGAGAGACTTAGAAACTTTTTTTAAGTCACAGAAAAATTTAATTTCTTTATTTTGGTTAATTAAAACGTAACTGTGAGGTAATGGAGAATATTTTACATCACGGCCTCTTATATTAAATAGCCAGGCACTATTTTCACTAGAAGTAATAAAATGATAATTAGCATTTTTTTTTTTTAAATTATAAACAATTTTATTTATTTTAGATTTATAGCTTTCCCCAACGGAATTTTCTGGTAATTTATAAAAATTATTCTTTGAATATTTAAAATTTCTTTTCCAAATTCTATCTACTAGATTGTTTTCAAGAGGTTTAAAATTACAATTATTTCTGCCAAAAAAATTTATTGTTTTTCTTGTAAAAAGATTAGGATCAAATCCAATAGTTAATTTTTTATTTTTTAAAATTACACTGGGCATTATTTTTGGAAATGTGATAATTTTGAAAAATTTTCCGCTCTGTTTTAATGCTTGTAAAGTATATCTTCCATCTACAAATAAATAGTTTTTATTTTTTAATATTAACGCAAAGCCGTAAGACCCTGAAAAATTGGAAATATAATTAAGTCTATCATTATAACTTGGTATATATTCTCCAAAAAACTCATCATTTTTTGGAACTAGATACCCATCAATTTTCTCTTTTTTAAAATATTTTCTTAGTTTTATTATTTTTTCCATTTAAGTAATTTATTTTTTTTATACCTATCCCAACCTGGGCTTCTATATTCATTTTCAAATTCTAATTCATTATCTTGATTGAATTCAAAATCATTATTTTGCTGTATATTAACTTCATTCTTCTCAACGCTAGTATCTGGTATCTCGTTTATAAATCTAGAGGGCAGTGCATCCATCCAATCACCATGATAAGCTCTTTTCATTGCAAAAGACAAATACGCCTCTTTTTTTGCTCTTGTAATACCAACGTAAGCTAGTCTTCTTTCTTCTTCTAAAGCAAAATCACCTTTTTCCTCTAATGATTTTTGGTGAGGAAATAAACCTTCCTCCCAACCAGGAAGAAATACAACTTCAAACTCTAACCCTTTAGCAGCATGCATCGTCATTAAATTTACCTTTGCTCCTTCCCATTCTTGATCAATTGATGTGGCTAAAGCAACATGTTCTAAAAAATTTTGCAAACTATCATAATCTTGCATAGCTCTTAATAATTCTTTTAAATTTTCCAACCTATTTTCATTCTCTAAATCTTTTTTATTTTTTAACATTGAGGAATAGCCTGATTCATCCAGTATCAATTTCAACAAATCGTAATGTTTCATATTAGATGAGTCTCTCCGCCACTTATGAATCATATTTATAAGTTGATTAAGTACCGTCTTTATTTTTGGTTTAAATTCTCCTTTTTCTATTATTTTAATTATAGAGTCTTCTAAACATAATTTATTTGTTTTACCGAAAGCGTAAATTTGATTGATTGTGCTTTCACCGACCCCTCTTTTTGGTGAACCTATAACTCTTTCCAAAGCTAAATCATCAAATTTTTGGTTAATTATTCTTAAATATGATACGGCATCTTTTATTTCTGCTCTTTCATAGAATTTTATACCTCCAAGCACTCTATATCCAATTCCAACTTGAAGAAATCTTTCTTCAAACTCTCTAGTTTGGTAAATTGCCCTCACTAATATTGAAACATCATTAAGAGAATATTTTTTTTTTACCTTTTTTTCAATAATGTCACTAATACCTTGCGCTTCGTCCTTGCCTGTTCTGTAACAATTCAGTTTTACTAATTCTCCCTGATTTGCAGAGGACCATAATTTTTTTCCCACTCTATTAGAATTATTTGAAATTAAGTTTGAAGCAGTTTCTAAAATATTTTTTGTTGATCTATAATTTTGCTCTAATTTAAATACTTTACAATTTTTATAAATTTGGTCAAAAGTAAGAAAATTTTTGATCTCAGCACCTCGCCAACTGTAAATCGATTGATCATCGTCTCCTACACAACAAATATTTTCATTCTCATTTACTAATAAATTTAACCATTTATTTTGAATAAAATTAGTATCTTGAAATTCATCAACTAAAATATACTTAAAGTTTTTTTTATAAATTTCTTGTATATCTTTATGCTCTTCAAATAGTTTTACACAGAATAAGATTAAATCTCCAAAATCAAAAGCATTTAAATCTTTTGTTTTACTTTGATATATTTCATAAACTTTTAAAACAGATTTAATTATAGAACCTGTCTTTTCTAATTTTACATCCTTAGGCAATAAACCTTTATTTTTCCATTGATCAATATGATACATAATTAATTGAGGAGAAAATTTTTTCGCGTCTAAATCTTCTCCCTTAACAATATTTCGAATAAGTTTTTTTTGGTCGTCTGTATCCAATATAGTAAAATTACTCTTGTAACCTAGGGCCTCAGCGTGTCTTCTCAAAAATTTTACACTTATAGAATGAAATGTACCAAGCCAAGGAACTGCATTATTATTACCGTGCACATACTGCATGACTCTATTTTGCATTTCTTTTGCGGCCTTGTTAGTAAAAGTCACGCATAGTATTTGATTAGCCCAAGCTTTTTTTTGATTAATTATATGAATAAGCCTAGTAGTTAGAACTCTAGTTTTTCCTGAACCGGCGCCGGCAACAATTAAATTAGGCCCTTCAGTGCTTAGCACAGCTTCCTTTTGCTCTTTGTTTAGGTTTTTAATTAAATTATCTATGTTATTCATAATTGAGAAAATTCTTTTATATACTAGTTATAAAAATAAAAAAAATGATAAATAAATTTTATAAAATAATTCACAATAAATATTCTAGATTTTTTAAATTTATTTTTTTTTTAAGATATTTATTTGCAATTTTCTTTATTTCCATCATCATATTTTTATGCATACCTTATTTTTTTAATTACGAAACAAGAGCATTATTTATAAAAGATCATTTACTCGAAAATTATAATATAAAAATTAAAGAGTTTGAAAAATTAGAATTTCAGGCTCTGCCATTACCAAAATTTAAATTTAAAAATGTTAAGATATTTTTTGACTCCAATAATATCAAGTATGACGTAAAAAATTTGATAGTATATCCAAAATTAATTAAGATTTATAATTATCAAGATTTTAAGTCAAATAGGATAGCTCTTATAAAAAATGATATAATTTTAGAGGATTCAGATTTAAAGTTTTTAATAAAATTTTATTTAAATCAAAAAAATAAAATATTTATAGACAACTTAAATCTTAAGATCACTGATAAAGTCAAATCAATAATTAGCTTAAAAAATATAAAGCTTTCAAATTATGGATATAATAAGAATTTGATTACCGGTGAATTATTTGGAAAAAAATTTAAACTAAAGAAAAATAGTAGTTTTGAAAAAATTAATTTTGAACTCGAAAACTCTGGTTTTAGTTCAGAAATTAGCTTAGATGAGAAAAAAGAAGAGAATTTTATAAGCGGATCTTTTAAATCAAAAATACTAAATACCAATATAAAATCTAAATTTAATATTGATAATAAAAAACTTAATATTTTCGACTCATATTTTAGAAATAAAAATATATCTTTTAAAAACAAAAGTCTTGTTATTTTTGATCCTTTTTTAGAAATAAATTCCATAATTAATATTGAAGATCTTAATTTCGAAATTTTTAAAAAATTAAATCTTGAAAGATTATTAGGGAAAAAAGATGTAATAAAAGAATTAAATTTAAAAAAAGAAATAATTTATAAGTCAAATAAATTTAGCAATGATCTAATTGAAGATATGAATTTAAAAATTGATTTAGCTTATGGAAGAGCGAACTATGTAAAAAAATTTTTGATCTCAGATAATCTTTTCAAATGCGTAGGTAATATCAACTTATTAGATGAATTTCCTTTACTATTTTTCGATTGCTCAGTTGAATTAACTAATAATAAGTTCTTTAAGAATTTTTCAATAAGATCTAACAATAAATTCAAACCTCTAAATCTCAATATCAATGGTAATTTTAATATTTACAATAAAAAAGTTAATTTAAAAAATGTTTTTACAGATAAAAATTATAAGGCTTCGAAAGAGGATTTAAGATATTTTAAGGAAATATTCGAAAATAAAGTTTTTGATGAAGGATTTTTTGAAATTTTTAATTACAAAAAAATAAAAAATTTTATTATAGAGGTTTCGTAAATTACTTAGGCTTAGTCATTTTTAGCGGATTCATAATTTTATCATATTCTTTTTCTTTTATTAATCCTGCTTTGATTACTTCATGTTTTAAAGTTGTTCCGTTTTTATAAGCCGTCTTGGCAATGTGAGCAGCCTTGTCATAGCCTATTTCTGGCGCTAATGCAGTTACGAGCATTAATGAATTGTCTAGTAAATGTTTAATTTTTTTCTTATCAGCTTTTATTCCACTTACGCAATACTTTGCAAAAGTTTTTGAGGAGTCGCTCATAATTTCTATTGATTGCAAAATATTATGGATAATAAGTGGTTTGAAAACATTGAGTTCAAA
>MDTG01231709.1_pt1 | contig 11180 bp, 20 predicted proteins | sample 811421 | NCBI WGS metagenome assembly MDTG01 (sample SAMN05326645, study PRJNA326480) | marine metagenome | isolation source: seawater | place: Pacific Ocean: South East | collected 2011
GCCCGTCGCCACGGCGAGCCACAAAAGCACTCGCTTAGACAAAATGGCACAAGCCCACATCGTCGGGTCTTTCCCTGCGTGGTCTTGGATGCGCAATGCTGCGGATAAGAACCGCTTTATTGAAAGCGATTCTAAAGGAGAAATTAGCGCATCTGGACTGACTTCAGAGATTGGAGCCATTGTCTTTTTAATGTGATGCGCTTCGATTTGAGTTGCCGACTCAAGCTGCGCCAATGTCGCAGCTTTCCTAATCTCCCAATACAAGGTGGGCAGTTCTGCTCCGACCCTTGAAATGAGAGACCCCATCAAAGACTTGGAAATAGATAAGTCCATGTCTTTAGCGAGGGACATTCCGAACTCAACGCCGTGGGGTTCAAGCTCCCACGGTTTAGTTGGGTTCTGGTACAAAAAAACCCGTGCCGACTTCAAGCCTTTCAAGAGCTTGGAGGACTTCGGGATCGTGTTGTTCTGTATACAAATAATCTTGAGGTCGGTGCCAGATTGTCGGGCGACCTCCAAAACAGCTTCGGTGTCCTTGGTTGGATTCGAGACGATAATCGCCAAGGGGGAAGGGAAGAATACTGAGCCTGACAAGGCTCCCAAGACTTCACCGCTCACAGCGGCATTGGCTTCTTCAACGCGGAAACCGTCGCTATAAGCAGCGTTTCTCAATGCTGCCTTGTGGCGACCGATTCTAAAACCGCAGTTCCCATGAAGCAAATCGAGATTCATTTACCACCCATCAATACGGCTGCGACAGACGATATACTCTCGTTGCCAAGAGTTGCCTTATAGAGTGACCAAGTTCTTGGTGGAATACCTTTTTTTGAAAGGCGGTCGATTATGGCATCGAGGGCTTCTTTTGGAGTGTGCTTAGAAAGCAGTTCCGCAGCGGAGATCCCACAGCCTTCGATGGCTTGGTCAATCAAATCTTCAGCGATCTCAACATCATACTGAGAAGCCTGACCATAAGACCAAACAGCGTGGCAGCGGGAACGAATGGTCTTTGAGACTTCACCCAAATCCTTCGCCCACAGGAAAGGCTTCACATAAGCACAAGGTTCCTCGACCACTTTCAAAAGGGCATCAGAGGCTTCTATGGTAGCCAAGTCCATCGGTCCCAATACGACCACACCAAAAGAATCAGATGCAGGGGGAGCATTATGGAGGGCAACCATCTTTCTGGCGTCGTCTTTTCGGACGCCTTTCTCAGATCCCAAAACAGCGAGGATTTTCCCATATGCCTCCGCAGCCTCAAGAGCAGCATCTTCAGCATTGGGTCCATGAAACAGTTGGACGCTGGTTGGGTTCTGAATTGTCAAAGTACACCTCCGTGTCAGTCTTACCGACACCCCAAGAAACAAGGCACCCTAAACAGAGATGAACCAAGTTTTGTTACAGGTCAGGCACTTATACCGATAGTTGAAGCCGCCGTAGGGGAGGGGTTTCTTCCATATCCGAAGCTGTTGGTTTCCTTCACAGGTGAAAGCGGAACCTGAAGCTCGGCAACGGATATTTCGGATGATCTTTTTCTTGTCGTCAGATTTCTTGCTCAAGGCTTTGATCTCCCCTCATTGGGGGAGATATTACCCGCGTACCTTGGAATCCCAGCCTGGAATCTGGTAACCAATCGGCTTCTCAATCTGATCTAACTCATCAGGGGCGGTTTTTTGGAAGGCTTCATACAACAGCTCATGGGCTAAGTAGAGCAACCCATCCGTATCCCTACGCTGAAACAAATCCATCACAGCAGGACTTGATAAGGTCAACCTGTCAGGAACCTTTTGGGCAATCTCTCTCCAAACATCTTCTCGGATGGCAGTTGGAGACATACCTAACCCCATAGGAGTCATGTTTGGACTCCTTAAACTCAACACCACAAAACGTGGTGGACCCTTTGGGTCACCCAATGGGTAATCCACACGCACCATTCCTATCCCAAACAGTAGGATAGCTACGGCATCTGGATGTACTTTTCCCAATCCCATAAGACCTTAGCTCCGTTCACTGGAGAAAGACCTAATAGGCAAGGCATTGTATATAGAACCACTTACAGCGGTTTGATCTTAGGTTGTCGGTTCTTCTTCGGTAGCAGTAGCAATAAAGGCTTAGGCTTAATCAGTAGTGTCGTTGTTAGTATTAGGAGAAGTAGTAAGTCGAGTTTGAGTAAAGGTTAAAGTTTAGAGAGTAGGTTTAGTTCGTATTTTGGTTTCAGTGTTTTTATTGTTCAATGCAGATCCCTTATCTCTTCTCCTATACCTTATTATGTGTATAAGAGCTTATATCGTAACAGGGGTTCCTAAGAACCATTCCCCTGAGAACAATAAGGAATAGGGGCTTTTTATCTAACACCCCCAAGGCCCCTCAATCTTTTCGATGTTGTAGGGAACTCTGAGCCATCATCTTTCAAACAGTTTAGCCAATCCTGTCAGAGTTTCCCCTGTGAGGTTCATTGAGGAAGGTCTTATGGTCAACCAACCCCTCAACCCTGTTGGTCACCTTACGGATAGCAACAGACGTAACCCTCATACCCATCTGTCGATGGGTGAAAGATGCTCGACTGTACCTATGGTAAAAGGGTACTTCAAGATCTTTTCTGTTTGGATTTCTCAAACCTGCCTTGCATGAAGCGTTTTGAGTATAAAAAAAAGTAGGGCGATTCGATGGGTATCCTATCTTGTCGTCTAATGTTTTGTGAGGTGCTTGATGAAGGCTGATGAGCGAAAAGAAAAGAGTGTGGACGAAAGCCCTAACGATTCTGTCCAGTTATGTTTCTCGTTCATGAAAAACACGGCCAAAGAACCGACACAGTTAGACCTGTTTGGTAAAGGTCAAGGCGACAACAATGGGAAAACTGATTGATTTAAGAGAAGAACTCAGGATGAGGCTGCTCGCCAGACACTTGGTTGAAGACCTGTGTATGTCTGAGGAAGCAGTTGAGGACGTTGGTGGTCCTGTTGAGTTTGCCAAGATTCTGATGGCTCAAGTAGACGCCTTGCCTGAAGGCAACTCTGAGACGATCTTGGAGGACCACCCTGAGCTATTCGAGATGCTACGAAAGAGAGCCACAGGATGAAGAAATCTCTCACCGCGCTGTTGTGTGTGATGTTTATGGTCGGCTGCTTAGAGCCACCTGTTGAGAACCAAACCGAAGAAGCCCCCCACTGGCATCAGCTCTATGTGGAGGACAACTGTTCACGATGCCCTGATTGCTGTGTGACGTTCTCTGATGGTGGATTGGACGCCCAGCCTTAGTAACAGACCGTTCGGCGGTCAGAGGGCGTGTAGAGGCTTTCTGGTGGCGTCATCTCTCGGCACCACTCTGATTCGTTGTCTGATAAGAGACTTGCCACCCAAACCACGCCCACTATTCCAATGAGCGTGATGAATATTTCCAAGATTGGGTTCGACAGCTTCACTGACTTGCCCCAACCGCTATTTTGGTTGGCTGTGGTGACAGTTTCGCTTCAGTGCGTTCGCGCAGTGTTGGGGCTTCCAACTTCTTACGCATCCGCTTCTTACGTTGCTTGACCTTGATCTTCTTCTTCTTCGACTTAGCCATTCTCTCTCCTTAGAGTTCCGCTATTCCTTCGGCTTTACGTGACCGCGCTTCACGCGCATGTTCGGTGCAGTCAGCCCAACAGGACTTGGCGGCTTCCACTGCATGCTCGCCAGTAATGTCATTGCACCCACGTTCGACAAAACACTCGTTGACTTCCCATAGTTTCCTGTCGCGCTCAGGAATGACAACCGCCATCCACCAAATCACAAAGGCTAATCCACCGACCAACATTACGGCGGCGCACAGCTTATCTACCCAAGTCTCGTATTCCATGAACATCACGCTCTCCTACTTTACCGACGGTAGACCACAGCAGCCCCCCGTTCACTCGGATTACCGTTGACGTGTCAAATCAGCCCCCCCACCTTTGCGTACATGTAGGGGGGGCTGATTTTTCTCCCCGAAGGTAGACCGTGTGTAAGGGGGAATCAGCCCCCGCATTGCAACAGGTGAATATGAGGAACAAAAAATTCTATAAGACCAAGGCGTACGACAACGAGGTTCACTATCGAAGCAAGAACTACAGCTTCCTTCCGAACCGCATTCTAAACAGTCTTGGGAAAGCCTCGGACGCAGAGCTGTCGAGGCGACACAAAGTCGGAGTTGGGACCATTAAGAAGGCGCGAAAAGCTCGCGGCATCCCAAGGTACACACGGCAAATGACACCCGAAATCGAAATGACTTTGGGCAAAGTTCCCGACAGTATTTTGGCGCAACAGTATGGTATCCCTGAAAACTGGTTCGCCGCCCAACGCCAACTGCGAGGCATTTCCGTCTACAACCCAAAGCGAGAGCTATACGAATCGGAAGACTTCAAGTCTGACTTGGGAACCATGTCAGACTCGGCATTCGGTAAGAAGTACGGGATCAGTTTTAGGGCTGCGTGTCACCAACGCATCAAGCACGGTATTGAGAGCCACCACCATAAGGTTCTAAAAGAGAAGGCGAGGGGGGGCTGATTCCGAAGCCTGACGGTAGACAGGGCATGAAGAACCAAAACGACATTCGATTTGACTGCCCTGTTTGCGATGAGGGGTTCGGCATCCCAAGCATCAGCTCTTTCGCTGAAGCCGAAGGTGCCACTTGCGACTGCCCTCACTGTAACGCACTCCTTGTCTTCGACGACGGTGCCTTGAAGGACTTTCACAAGTTCATGAGCGAGGAAACCGAAGGTCTGTGGCCCAGTGATGGGAAGAACACAGGCATCATCGAGATTGGCAGTACGCATGAGCGAGCCTAAGCAAATGATCTCAAGCATGACTGACGAAGCTCTACGCGAGTTTGTGCAAGATTGGATTGGTGGTCAGATATTCTCATCCTGCCATCTTGGTCGGGATGGTGCTGATCACATGTTGGGTCGGGTCTTTATGCCTGTCGCCTTCGGTGCAGTTGGACCTCAGATGATTGAAGTGAAAGAACTGCCTGACGAAATCCCTGACGACATGGAAGTCGAAGAATGGGACTACCTTCAAAATGGGGGTCACGAAAAGTTCCAAGAGACAGCCGAAATCCTCAATGAGAAACGACACAAGGAATACGGCGAACAGCTTGGAATCATTTGGGAGTACTTGTCTAAAGCACTACCACGTTCAATCAACGGGTATCCTATTTTCATGTCATGCCGCGTCATGAACAAAGCTGATTGGGAGAGGGTCGTTACCGTCCTCAAGGCTGAAGAAGAAAGGCTGGCAAATATAGAGGTTTAATATGTACGCAGAACGCCAACACTCCTATGAACAGATGCAACAGATTGAATCCGCTATCAGGTGGTTTCAAAAGACTTGGCGCAAGACAGTCGGTTCTGCTCCTACAGCCAAGCTGGTATTCTTGGACACCGAAACCACAGGCTTGTCTGCGGATAAGCATGAGATCATCGAAATCGCCATCATTACAGAACACCCTGACGGGTCTGTTGATGAGTGGGTCACCAAAGTATCCCCCCAATACATCGAGACGGCACACCCGAAAGCACTTGAAGTGAATGGCTACACGCCTGAGAAGTGGGAAGGTGCGCCCATCTTCGCTCAGATTGCAGATACCGTGATGGAGAAGTTGAGTGGTGCCACTGTCGTTGGTCACAACGTCGGGTTTGATTTGAAGTTCGTTCGCGCCATGCTGGATGACATTGGTGCGGGTGAGATCAAGGATCTCGATTACGTCGATACGCAAACCCTCGCCAAAGAACACCTCAAACCACTCGGACTCAAGAGTGTGAGTCTGGTCAACATTCGGCGATGGTTCGGTTGGTCAATCGAAGGCGCACATACAGCGATGGTTGATACAGAGGATTGTCGTCGCCTTTACCACAAACTCAAGAACCCTCGACCGTATCAGAAACGCATGTGGTCTCTGCTTGGTCCTCCGAGAATGAAACATTCTCGTCGATAGGTTCACTATAGCCAGCCTTCATTGAACGGGGGAGCCGACCCTCACAATAGTCAATGGAGGTCTGACATGGCTGACAATCTTTTCAAACGCGTCGTGAAGCTCGCTCACGCAAATCCTGATTTGCGTCCTGCGCTTCTTCCTATCATCAAAAAATATGCCGAGTTCCCAGAGGACATGACAGCCGAAGAAATCATGGCTGCAAAGTACAAAGGTCGTGTTTGGGGCGATTGGGCTGGCGGTGGCGGCGCGAACAATAAGGACTACAAGGTTCCGTCTGCGTTGGACAACTCCAACTGCTATTCCGATTCCAACATGGAAGGCAAAGGCACCCCAGGCGAAGGCACCTGCTACCGACTCCATAACGAGTACGGTTCTGGTGTGTCCAAGAACAAAGCCGAGTACAATAAGAAGTACCAAGAAAAGTGGTTGAATAACGACCACAAGATCAAGCGCAAGGTTTCGCCTGATGGGTTCGGCGGCAAGAAGAAAAATAAGAAGAAGTAGACCATGACTGATCTCGTAGCGAAAAATATCCCCGCCAAGGTGGATGAGTATGCCGAGAGCGTTCGGGAGAAGAATCCTGATTACGACGACGCAAAAGTGTGGGCTACGGCTTGGTCGATCTATTGCAAATATAAGAAACCCGATTCGGAGCATTGCAAGATGGATAAGAGCGAATACTTCCCAGGAAAGAAAGAAGCTGAATCAGACCTCAGCAAGTCTTGGGGTGGGTATTCGACGTTCCGTCCCATGCGACACGCCAAGCTCGAAACTGATCAGAAGGTGCTGATTTCTAAGTGGGGTAAACTCGGATGATTCTCCAAGACCTCCTTGATCTCGGAGTCAAGCCACGCATCGCCGTGGCATTGAACCGTATGATTTCCGCTGGCAAGCTCCCCTTGGTTTCCAAGAGCCAACTACGCACTGCGTCAGAAATGGCGAGCAAGTCTTTGTGTGCCAGCATTGCGGATACCTTTCACAAGGTCGCCAAAGGCGGTGGTGGCGCAAAGCCAAAGCCAAGTGGTGGAGGGGGTGGCGGCGGCGGCTCCAGCTCCAGTATTCCTGGCGGACCTACATTTGCCTGTTTCGTTGAAGGTTCTCAGGTGAAGACAGTTACGGGATCAACGCCTATTCAAGCACTGGTCACAGGAAACAAAGTCATCGGTTTCGATGAAATCACTGGTGAGACAAAGACCCTCACTGTTGATAAGTTAGCTTCACAAACAGTTGATCAGTACCTTCAGTTCCACACCGAAAGCACGTCTTTCAACGTGACGGAATCCCATCCCCTGTTGACGCGAACAGGTTGGGTCAATGCAGGCTCCATTAAAGAGGGTGATATGCTCTTGGGGTTTGACGAGACAGGGAGGCAAGTCAGCGAGGTACTTTCGGTGACGACGGTTGAGAAATCAGCCAATGTCTATGTCATGGAGATCGCAGAAGACCCCCACACTTACATCATCGATGGGATCGTGGCACACAACGCCAAAATCGCAGACGACGATGAAGACGGTGGCCCTCCTGGGATCATGAAGGCTGAAGATATGAGTGAAGAGGCTTCCAAGGAAGCCAGCGTCCGAAAGGATGAGCGAAAGGTAGCCGAGTGGACAGTGAAGCTCGCATACGCTCTCGCAAAACACCTCGGCGCAGATGAAGAAACTGCACTGACGGCCAGCATGTACGCATTCACACAGATCCCGTCGGCGCATGAGGTGCAGTCGGAAGTTCTTGAAGCGGAGTGGTGGCTCGATGGCAGACGAGAGTGAAATAAACCTTCGCGCATTACTGAAGACCCCTTCAACTAAGATTCGTTTGGTGAAGTTTGAGGCGTCTTGGTGTGGTCCATGCAAAGCCTTGAACCCGATCTTGCAGAGATTGGTTGATGACTTCGATGACGTGCTGGAAGTGTACACGGTCGATGTTGACGACAACTCTTATTTAGCCAACCATTATCAAGTGCGTTCTGTGCCAACCATTATTCTTCACGGGACAGAGGGCGAGTTTATTGTACGCTTTACTGGAATGGTCAGATACGACCAGATCGCAATTATAATCAACACCACTTTTGGGGAAAGATCGTGATTCACCCTGCGTACGAAATGCTGCTTGAGCGCGGAATCGGGGCTGAATTTGTTCATACCGATCCCGTGTTGCTCGCAAACAGTTTGGTTGCTTACCTCAACGAAGAATCCTATGCAGGGATTGTCTGCTACGGAGACTGGTCTACTGTCAGGGTCTTTTTCGATACTCTCCATGTATGCAACATGACAGTTGACTCACGCGGCGTCACTTTTGAGTACCAGAATAGCGGACCCATGCTTTCCGATTCCAGAGCAAACAAGGTCATGTATGCAGTGATCCATTGCCTCACGAAACAGCCTACACCACCTCCGACCGATTGATTGCAATAACGTAGCCAATCGGATACGTGCCTAAATACGGTTATTTTCAATATTCTATGTAGATAGAATGTTTAATGAGGAAGCCGTGACTGGCATAGTGTGAAAGCTGAGAACCAAGAAAAGGTATTAATTACTGCTCGTAAAATGATTTCCGTATACGGGGATTCTGTTTCAGTTCGAGAGATAGCCGTCAGGTCGGGTATTACTCACCCTGCATTGCGTAAGAGATGGAAGTCTCGTGCTGACCTCTTCGGTGCGGTGCGTGAGTCAATCAACGCAGATTTGTCAGACGCTCTTGGTCCCGCACCTGAAAATGAATCTCTCCCCGTCTTCCTTATAAAAGCCCTGTTTGCGCTGAAGAAAGTTGAAGACGCTGCGGGGTACTACAGTTATCGCTTCATGCCGTCGTTTCCCACCGAAACAACAGATCAAAATCCAATACTGGAACGGTTGCTTGCAAACTGTACTCAGTTCGTATCCGACAACCCTGATCTCAAGTCCAAGTATGGATCTCTGTTTTCAGACCCGAAGGTTTTAGCTGTGTCGTTGTTTTCGACGCTGATCGCTTTTAGTCCAGCAAGGTTGAGTCGGATTTGCGAATCTGTGGACATGCCTGATGGGGCGCAAGATCAGTTGCCCATCATGTTCCTGAATACGCTGACTGCGTTTTTCAACCTCCAGTAGCACAGCTTTCGCCTGTGTTCGGCGTATGCCCACCCCATGTGGATCAATTCGTCGATTTTACTTTTAGGACCACTGTTCTCGCAGACCTGATTTGCAGCGTGGGTTTACATGTGTAAATCACTTTAAAAGGGCTTATGTAGCTGCTTTATCATTTACAATGTGTACAACTGGTAGAAATTCACCCGCACCCTATATTTTTTAGGGCTTTTTTGGATGAAAATAGTGTTGACCGCGCAACAGTTTTCACAAAAAAACCAATTTTTTTTTGTGCTTTAATCGAAGTCTTGAGCGGCATTGATATTGACGATACCAAGCCTTGAACATTGCTTTGTACTCAGTTGTATCCTTCTCATGTTATTTGTTTACAAGTGTTCAGTAATGAGCATTAAACCCTAACCATTTCCAATTTTACGGTATTTTGAGAAGATACTATGTCTGAAGCCACAAAATCAGCAATCATAACCCACGCACTCGACGCTTTTGTCCATGGACCTTACAGCCGCGTTTCGCTCCGAGAGATTGCAGCAAGAAGCGGGTACTCCCACACCTACGTTCACCAACTCTTCGGAAACAAGCAAGCAATCTTTACTGCTGCTCTGCTTGAAGCCCAAGCCCGCATGGAAAATCAGGCGGCAATCCTTCCGACAGCCCCGCCACAGGTCGTCATGTTGAAGGTTCTTGGGACAAACCCGTTGAACCAACCGTTCGTAAAGCTCCTACGGAAAGCCGCAGGCGACCCTGAGATGATGGAGGCTTTCAAAGACCTTTGGAATGCTGAAAAGCATCCAGTGATGAATGTCTTGGGTATTTTGAAAACGGTGGATTTGAAGAACACTCGATTTCGATTTGAAGGTCAAGGGATTGACATGAGTGCGGTTTCTTTACTTGTGTGGGGGTTCTCAGTGATCTTCGCACCATTTGTCGTTGAGCTGCTTTCCACAATGCTCGAACACGATGAAAACGCCACTCTTTCAGACCTAAAACCACACCTAAATGCAGCCCCGCAAGAACTGCTTCTTAATTTTCTTCACATTCTCGGAGGCGCGAGTAAATGAGTAACCCCATCCCAACCGAGCAAATGGCTATGCTTGCTCAGAAAACTTCTTCCATGATTGAAGCTACATCTGGACCTCTTTCGATTATGGAGATTAGCGATATATCTGGCTTCTCTGAGGCAGAGATAACCGAATGGTCTGAGGGCTTCATCAGTCCATGGCATTGGCTTATTCTCATCGTCACTAAACACTGGATGCTGGAAATGGATGCTTATGAGTCCAAGCTCAAATCCGTCGAAGAGTGGATTCAGGCCCATCGAAATGTTGAATATCAGGAGATATTCATGAAGGTTTTCGTCATCAGTCGGAAAATGACTCATTTCTATTGTGAAGAAGAGGCTTACAAAATCAACACATTGATTGGTCCAGAGCTGTTTATCCAGAGACACCTAACACCCTTGCTTGATCCTAATCCTCAAAAGGCGATGGAACAGTACACTCGCATTTTGGCGTCTTCTTTTTTGATCACTGGAAAAAGTTATTTTGAGAACGTGCTTTCGCCGCAAGTAGGTTTTCCATTCACCTTCAGTCAAATCACTGCGTCTTTGAGAAATGGTCTAAGCGAAAACAACGGCAAGTAGGGTGGGGGTCAAGATGAACATACCGAAAATGATGGAAACTTACTTGCGTTTTGCTTCCGAAGAGCGGGGCAGTTTCAGCAAAGAAGAACTCTCTTCACTGTATGAAGAAGTCAAAAGCTCGTGTGACGCCGCCTCCCACGAATGCACCAAGATAATGTGCTTCGTCACTCTTGGTCAGGCAGCGTTTGGTAAGGCAATGCGTGAAGCCCTTGGAGAAAAAGGGACTGCGCTGGATACCGTCCGAGCTGTCGTCGCCTTGTGTGAAAGCCACCCTGAGTTCTGATCCCTGCCCTTTGTTTCCTCCTTTCAGTAGCAATATCATGCACTTACACAAGGAGGTCTAAGATGCTGAAAACTATTTACACTGCTAAGGAACTGGCAGAATACCTGAAAGTCTCGGAGCGAACGGTCCTTGATCTCGCCCGTGCCGATAAGATCCCACACTACAAGGTCGGTAAACAGTGGCGGTTTGACCCGAGCGAAGTTTGGGAATCCCTCAAACCTTCCA
>MDTG01244501.1_pt1 | contig 11180 bp, 6 predicted proteins | sample 811421 | NCBI WGS metagenome assembly MDTG01 (sample SAMN05326645, study PRJNA326480) | marine metagenome | isolation source: seawater | place: Pacific Ocean: South East | collected 2011
TGAATTAATAAATGACAAAACAAGATCAATGTCGTGTATCATTAAATCTAAAACAACAGGAATATCTGTTCCCCTTATCATATATGGCGCGAGCCTTTGGACTTCAATGTATTTTGGCTTAATTATTAAGTCTTTTAGTGGGGTAAGAGCTGGATTGAAGCGTTCAATATGGCCTACCTGTAGAATTACTTTGTTTTTTTTTGCAAGAGAGACAATCTTATCTGCTTCTTTAGTTGTTTTTGTAATTGGCTTTTCAATAAAAACATGTTTGCCATGAGAAATGCATTTCTCTGCAATTTTTGCATGCTCATTTGTTGGGGTAACGATAGACACACCATCCACCAGGCTGAGCATATCATTTAGCGTGTTAAAGGCTTTCGTTTTAAACTGTTTAGCTATTTTCTTCGCCTGGGCTTTATTTATATCATAAACCCCAACTAGTTTCGCTGATTTAATCTTGGTATAATGTTTCGTGTGGTGTTGGCCTAGGTGTCCGACACCCACCACGCCCGTTTTAATTTTATTTTTCATTTTAACCTAAAAAACACAAAAGTTATTTCCTGAAATTACTGCATATAATTTATAAATTGTTAAAAGTATAAACGCTTGCATTTCAACCCTTAATGAGGGAACTTTGTTTGGTTTTTCCTTGACACTATCTATATTTATATCAATAAATTAATATGAATAATAATATAAAAGTCGGTATTGGTTTTTTAATTCCTGCATCTGCAATAATATTTTTTATTGCTTCTTTGTATGCTGAAAAATTTCTTTTGGGTGCCTTTATCTCTATTCTAGGTCTTCTTGCCTGGTTTTTATATTCAACAATTATGCAAACAAGCATGCCCCGTGTTACAGGCAACATTGTTATTCTTTTCGGTTTCTTGCTATCACTTGCCGTTTTTCTTAGCTTTGGAGTGAGACGAAACATGTTTGGTGGTTATGAGTTTATTCCTGAGGGCGGTGCTGCGTCTGCGATTTTATTACTAATTATAGTCTTAGTTGGTATTTTATTTAAACAACCTTCAAGAACCCAAACCATAAACAAGCAACTTTACCCTGAAAGTCTCTTAGACTCTGAGCTGCCAAATGAAGAGCAAAGCAACAACAGCGATCAACAAGAGTATCTTTTTGATGATGTGGGAGAAAAGGAATATGGAGAAGAGGAATATGAAGATTATTGGGACGATGAAGATTATTGGGACGAAGAAGATTACGAAGAATAGCGCTTCATCGGTCTATTAATTCATAGCAAACGACAACTCATTTTTAAGTTCTCCGACCAGCGTTGAAATCCGTTGATCAATTTTAGATTTTTTCTCTACAACGCGGCAAGCATGAAGAATTGTAGAGTGGTCCCGTCCACCGAAGTGCATCCCTATGCTTACAAGGGGTGTTCCAAGAATTTCTCTACATAAATAGATGGAAACCTGTCTTGCTTCTGCTATTTCCATTTTTCTACTAGCGCTTACAATATCCTTTTCACTAACGTGCGTAATAATTGAAACACGACGAATAATTTCTTCTATTGTTAAATCAGAGACAACGCTTTTACCCATTCGTTCCTTAATAACTTTTTTTGCAAGATCATAATCAATTTCACGGTTAGATAAAGATGAATGGGCTAATAATCGTATAATAGTGCTTTCTAAGTCTCTTACATTCTTTTTAATATGAATACCGATAAGCTCTATTATATCATATGAAAGTTTTAACCCATTTATTTCTGCTTTTTCCATAACAATTGCAACTCTGGTTTCAAAATCTGGTGGTTGTATATCAACAGATAATCCTGATTTAAACCTAGACAAAAGCCTATCTTGAAGTCCAATCATTTCACCCGGGTAACGATCAGCTGTCATGACAATCTGTTTACCAGCTTGGAACAGCTCATTAAATGTATGAAAAAACTGTTCTTGTGTTTGTTCTTTTCCTTGAAAAAACTGAATATCATCAATTAATAACACGTCTGAATTGCGATAAGAGTTAGAGAACTCTACTGTTTTATTCTTTTGAATTGACGATATAAAATCAAGTGTAAATTTTTCACTAGAAGCACATACAATCTTTTTTGTCGGGTTATCCATCGATATTTTATTACCAATAGCATGTAATAAGTGCGTTTTTCCCATTCCAACGCCACCATATATGACTAAAGGATTAAAAGATTGCTGTCCCGGTGTTTTGGAAACATTGAGTGCAGCAGCTTTTGCAAATTGATTATGTGTGCCTTCAATAAATGCAGAAAAAGTATATTTATTATTGATATTTAGGTTTTTATTTATTGGCAAACCTACCTTTTCAACCTCATTCTTTGTCGTTGGCATTTCAGGTCTTTCAGAACCCTCTGGTGAAACTGTATATTTAATAACTATGGAATCACCATACAGTCTTACCACTTCATTTCTAATTATTTCTTTATAATGCGATTGTATCCACTCGAAGAAAAACTGATTCGGAACCTCAACAACAAGGCTTTTATCGGTCAGACCGATACAGACCAATGGCTCAAACCATGTTGCATAAGCATGCTGAGGCTGAGTCTTTTTAAGGTTTTCTTTAACCTTGCTCCAGGAGTCTGTTTGATTCATTTAATAGTTTTCCACATGTTTTCCACAGTTGATGTTTCTCTAATTTATGTAACTTTTTTAATGCTCTACAATGTCCTTTTTGCTCTTATTCCATAAATTTTACAAACATAGCCTATACCAATTCCTTTTGTCTTCTGGATGAATACTTCTTATTTTACCAGGCTAAATTTGGAGCATAAATGAAACGTACATATCAGCCCAGTAAAAGAAAAAGGAAAAACAAGCACGGTTTTCGATCAAGAATGTCTTCTGTCGGAGGACGAAAAGTTCTTGCAAGAAGACGCAGGAAAGGCAGAAAGTCTCTCTCCGCTTAATGCTGTTTACCTTTTTAATTAATTTGATAGACAGGTTCTTTAGTAAATCGGCAATACTAACAATTAAGGCATACCGTCTTTTTCTTTCACCTTTGCTTGGGTCTAACTGTCGATTTCACCCAACTTGTTCAGAATATGGGCTTGACGCTTTTAGGTACAATACTTTTTTCGTAGCTGTGTGGCTACTTACTAGGCGCATATTTAGGTGCCATCCATTTTCTGCTGGTGGACACGACCCAATACAAAAACCAAATGGATAGAAAAACACTATTAGCTTTCGGCTTAATTGCTGTGGTTTTAATTCTAACCCCATGGTATATGAGCCTTGTTTCCCCTCCTCCGCTGGAGACAAAAGAAATAGAAGCTCTTCCCAGGAGATCAAACCTTAATGAAAACGATCCCAGGCGCGAAAGAGAGGGCTCGCCCTCTTCGTACCGCAGTTTTTCTGAAGAGCAGGTTTCTACTCAAGAACAATTTGTTGATATTAACAACGGTCTTTTTAATGCCCGCCTAACCAACCGTGGTGGTGGCTCTTTTGTTTCTTTTGTCTTTAACAACTATGAACGTCACGACTCTTCTTTTGTTAATATTATTGACGGGCTAAACAGGGATAATTTAATTTTAGGCTTTGTTTCCTTAGATGGTGATGATATAAGCCTTGTAAACAACTGGGCGCAGGTTAACCCTAAAAGCAAGATATCCGCTGACCTAAGACAACAAACGGTTAGCTATGAAACCCTCTTTAATGGTGAAAAAATCAAAAAAAGCTATACTTTTTATCCTAACAGCTATGAAATTGGTTTGGACCTCTCCTTTGGAAACACAGATAAGTATATTTCTCGTGGCCAATATACCATTAGTTGGGCTGGTGGCCTTGCGCCATCTGAAAAAAACCTTAAGGATGAATACACTCATGCTAAGGGCTATGCGTACTTAGGAGGAGAGCTGATTGAACCTGGCGCGCCCAACGATCGCCTTTCAAAAGAGAAACAAACCGGCAACACACTTTGGACTGCTGTTAAGACAAAGTATTTTTTAGCCGCTATAATTCCTGAAACACCGGGGACAGGTGCAGAGGTGTCCGGAACCACAAAAGGTGACAGGCCTCTTTATACTACCAGCCTAAAACAGTCTGTTAATAGCTCAAACAAACTAAACTTGTACGTTGGGCCACTAGATTATAAGCTTATAAGCGCCCTGGGTTACGACTTAGAAAAAACGATGAATCTTGGCTGGGCCATTTTTAGACCTTTTGGGCAGCTTATAACCTGGTCGCTGACAAAAATGTATGCTATAATTCCAAATTACGGCCTTGTTGTCATACTCTTTGCTTTTATAATTAAAATTTTATTGAACCCTTTAACAAAAAAACAGTTTAGCTCACAAAAAAACATGCAAGCTTTACAGCCACAAATTCAACGATTAAAGGAAAAATATAAAAACGATTCGCAAAAACTAAGCCGTGCACAAATGGAGCTTTTTAAAGAAAAGGGTGTAAATCCGATGGGTGGCTGCTTGCCGTTGTTATTACAAATGCCAATCCTTATTTCTTTTTTCACCATCTTTAGGTCTACAATTGAATTTAGGGGGGCACCGTTTTTTAGCTGGATTAGCGACCTTAGCGCACCAGACACAATAACAACAATTGCCGGTTTTCCAATAAACGTGCTTCCTTTTTTAATGGGCATCACGATGTTCTTACAGCAAAAACTAATGGCTGCTCCGGACGGTGGAAACCAACAAAAAATCATGATGTATTTTATGAACGTGTTCTTTCTATTCTTGTTTTACACTTTTCCGTCTGGACTAAATCTTTACTACTCAGTTTTCAATTTATTATCAATTATTCAACAAAAATATTTTATACCTGACGTGGCTCCGGCTCCGATCAACAGCGGAAAAACAAAAAAAGTGAGATGAGCTCCAACGATACGATTGTTGCCGCAGCGACCCCGCTTGGTTTTAGCGGTGTGGCTGTTGTGAGGGTAAGCGGCACTTTGGCTTTTGAAATTGCAAAAAAAGTAACACAAAAAAAGGAAATTGCCAATCGCAAAGCCACCCTGGTTGATATCTTCAACAAGGAAAATGAAAAACTTGATCAGGCGATAATAACACTTTTTACATCTCCCTCCTCATATACTGGTGAAGACGTGGTTGAGGTTTCCTCACACGGAAACCCTGCTATAGTTGATGCCATTATATCGAGCATCTGCTCTTTTGGTGGTCGCCTTGCTGAACCAGGTGAGTTTACCTATCGTTCCTTTATTAATGGTAAAATTGACCTTATACAAGCAGAGGCCGTTGCCTCGCTAATTAAGTCAAAATCTATTGAAGGCGCAAAAGAGCAACAGAAAATACTTGGGGGTCAGCTTTCTAAAAGTATTAATAAAATAAGAGGTTCGCTAATTAGTCTTGTCTCTTCAATGGAGCATCAGCTCGATATTTCTGAAGAAGACATTTCTCCTGATTTTGAAGAAACCGCGAAAGAAACCCTTAATAATCTTTATAAAGAAACTCTAGAAATATCTAAAACCTTTACTATGGGTAAAATGCTAAGCGCTGGTGTTAGCGTTGTAATAACTGGCCCACCAAACGTTGGTAAATCCTCTCTTTTAAACTATCTTTGTGAAGAAGAGAAAGCAATTGTTAGTTCAACGCCAGGAACAACAAGAGATGTTGTCAGCGGCGAACTAATACTTGAGGGTGTTCCTTTTAGATTTTATGATACAGCTGGAATTAGGAGCGCTCGTGGAGCAATTGAAAAGGAGGGGGTTTCTAGAGCAATTGCACAAAAAAAAGAGGCCGATCTCATAATTTCTGTTTTCGACAAACCATCTACTAAGCTTGAAAAACAAACAAAGACACCCTCTCTTTTTGTTTTAAATAAGTCAGACCTTCATAGTCAAACACCACCAAAGCCAATTATACATATCTCTTGCAAGAACAAAACAGGCCGACCCAAACTTTTATCTAAAATTAAAAAAAAGCTACAGGTTAATAGCATATCTTCAGACATTGCGCTTCTTTCAACACCTAGACAAGCGGCGGCCCTTAAAATTTGCGCGGAAAACATGATTCGAGCAAAAGATCTTTTTGCGGCCTCAACTATTGAGCTGGAGCTTCTATCCTTAGAGCTTCGCGGTGCAATTGAGGCTCTTGATACCTTGCTTGGGAAAACCACTCCTGATGACATTATTAACAATATATTTAAAACGCTTTGCGTTGGAAAATAGTTTCACGTGAAACATAAAAAGAAATATGACATAATAGTTTGCGGTGGTGGACACGCTGGCGTTGAGGCTGCTCTAATTGCGTCAAAGCTTAACTGCACCGTAGGATTGGTAACGCTTGACAAGAAAGCTATTGGAAGAATGTCTTGTAACCCCGCAATAGGCGGCTTAGCAAAGGGACAAATTGTTCGAGAAATTGATGTCCTGGGTGGAGTTATGGGTATAGCCACAGATCATAGTGGTATACAGTTTAAAATCCTAAACCAATCAAAGGGGAAATCTGTTTGGTCCCCAAGGGCTCAGGTTGACAAAAGATCTTACGAGCAGTTTGTTTCTAATCAGGTATACAAAAATACAAAGATTAATATTATTCAGGAAGAGGTTGTTTCTCTTCTTATCTCTAACAACACCATCAACGGTGTTTGTCTTCGGGGCGGTGAGAAACTTAACTCAAACGCAGTTATTTTAACTTGTGGAACTTTTTTAAACGGGTTAATTCATGTTGGTCAGAGAAAAATACGAGCAGGAAGGATGGGTGAGAGTGGAGCAGAGGGTATAACTGAGTTTCTAGCTTCGTTGGGTTTCATTACTGGTCGCCTTAAAACTGGGACCCCGCCGCGACTTGATCGCAAAACAATAGATTGGGGTAAAACCATTGTTAATCAGGGAGACAAAACTCCGCTTCCCTTTTCGTATGAGACAAAAAACTTTAACCCCCCCAACATTCCTTGTCATACGATAACAACAGGCGTTAGCTGTAAAAACATTATTGAAGAAAACCTTTATTTAAGCCCAATGTTTTCAGGCGACGTTGGTGGTGTTGGACCTAGATATTGTCCATCCATAGAAGACAAAATACATAGATTTTCCCACCATGAAAGCCATACGCTTTTTTTAGAACCAGAATGGCAAGACTCTGATCAAATATATTTAAATGGTTTTTCAACAAGCCTTCCAGAACACATTCAACTTGCAGCATTAAGAACCATACCTGGAATGGAAAGCGTTAAGTTTTTTCGTCCTGGGTATGCCATAGAGTATGATTTCTTTTCGCCCGCACAGCTTAAATCAAGCCTTGAAACAAAAAACATTGGTGGCCTCTTTTTTGCGGGACAAATTAATGGCACATCTGGATATGAAGAGGCTGGCGCCCAAGGTTTGGTTGCGGGAATCAACGCCTCAAAGCTTATATTAGAAAAAGAACCTCTTATAATTAAACGCAATGAGGGCTACATCGGCGTTATGATTGATGATTTAATAACAAAAGATACGCTTGAGCCATATAGAATGTTTACATCGAGAGCAGAATATCGTTTAATCCTGCGGTTCTCAAATGCGCACGATCGATTGGCGTCTGTCGCTAAAAAAGAAGGTCTTTTGTCTGGACAAAGACTCGCCGGCATCAACAAGGCAATAGGTTGTCTTGCTGAAATTCTTAAAGGCCTTAACACAAGCGTGTCTCCAAAAAAGATGAACCCGATATTGAATAAATTAGGTGAGAGCCAAATAAAACAACCCACACCATTAAAAAACATTCTTAAAAGGCCGACTGTTTCAATTAACGATCTTCCTTTAATAAAAAGCGGTGCTGAGGTTGAAAGAACAATCAACAAAGAAGCGAAGGTTGAGGCTGAAGCGGTTGTTAAATACGAGGGTTATATAAAAAGACAACAAGAGCAAATAGATAAAATGAAAAAGAACGAAGTGACACTATTACCTCAAAACATTGATTACTTGCAAATTAAAAGTATATCAAATGAAGCGAAAGAAAAACTCTCTTTCATTAAGCCAGAGACCTTTGGGCAGGCTATGCGTATCTCTGGCGTTACGCCGGCAGACATCTCTGCTCTTTCTGTTTTGTTTTTAAAAAGGTAGTGTTTCACGTGAAACCTATAATAAAAAAAATTTACGATAAAATTTTTTCAAAAAGTGGGGGCTCTGAGTTTAATGATCTTATTCTTGGCCTGTGTGATGGCAGCAAAGCCATTAACATCATGCTTCCTTCTTTACAGGCTTTTTTATTGGCAATATGCAGTTATCGACTAAGTGTTCCTATTTTTGTTAAGCTCGACGCTGGAGAGAGTCACCAAAATACCTTAATAAAAGATCTTCGGGCTCTTTTGGAGGAATCTTTTTTCTGCTTCCCAAACTACAAAAATGAAGCTCTAGCGGTTTCCGGTTTTGTTTCAAAATCTAAACAGACGTTTGACGCCTCTTATCGTGCTTTATGTCTTTCAAAGCCGGGTATTTATTTAATAGACGGGGTGACATCAAAATATAAAATTTCAAAAAAAAATAGTGAAGAGACTTGGTTAAAACTAAAAGTTGGGCAACAAAATAACCCGAGCAAATTAGTGGAGACTTTTCATGATTGGGGTTACGAAGTTGTTGATCACTGTGTAGCGACAAACATGGTTTCCATGCGTGGGGGGATTGTTGATTTTTTTCCAACACACTCAAAAGAACCGCTGAGGATAGAGTTTTTTTCTGATACTATAGAATCAATTCGCTATTTCGACCTTGATAGCCAACGATCTACGAACAAACGTGAAGAAGTTATAATACAAAAACCGCTTGTTTTAAAAAATGGACAAAACCATCAAACCCTTGAGGCCTTTATAAAAGGGCGTTGTAAAAACCAATTATACATAACACCAAGCATGATTGGACAAACATTAGATAAGGGGATTGGGGATCCTCTTTTTTACGAACCTGTTGATTTTAAAAAAATGAGCGCTGTTCAGTTTCAGAAAAAAATAGAGACCCTATCTATAGCGCTTTCTAGTCTTTTTTTGTTTAATGACGTTAAGAAGCGCTTTGTTGACTCTTCTTGTTGTCGGCTTTCTGCCGACCTTTCTTCGGGTTTTATTGTTCCAGGTTTTAAATTGGCCTGTTTGGTTGTTCCTGCAAAGAAGAAAGCTGGTTCTTCGGTTTTTATAGAAAAGAATAGCCAGGCTATTGGGTCCCTTTCAGAAATTTGCTGGGGCGATCGTTTGGTTCATCAAGATTTTGGAGTTGGCCTTTACCGTGGCCTAAGCCTTGTTGGGAACACAAAGAACCAGGAAGAAAACATAAAAATTGAATATGCTGACGGCGGCGTTGTTTATGTTCCTGTTGGCCGGTTTAATCGCGTTCATAGATATATCGGTGTTAATGAAAACCTGCCAAACCTTTCTAAGTTAGGTACGGGTGCTTGGGAGCGGCAAAAAGAGCTTGCTATAAAAAACGCCACAGAGGTTGTTGACCATTTGGTTGCTATACATGTCGCACGTTCATCGCCAAGGGGATTTAAATATTTAAAAGAAGATAGCCTATTTGACCAATTAGAAGACAGTTTTCCATACGAAGAAACACCAGATCAAATAAGGGCAATTGATGATATATATAAAGACCTTAGTAAAAAAAATCCGATGGATCGCCTTGTTTATGGTGATGTGGGTTTTGGTAAAACAGAGGTGGCCCTTAGGGCGGCAATTCGAGTTATAGTTTCTGGTCGTGCTGTGTTTTTTTTAACACCAACAACCATTTTGTCTGACCAACACTATATAACGTGTTTAAATAGGCTTGGGTCCCTTGGTGTTGAGGTTGAGCTTCTCTCTCGTTTTAAAAACAAAAAAGACCAGCGATTTATTATTGAACGACTACATCAAAACAAAATAGATCTTTTAATCGGTACGCACAGAATTTTGGGCGTTGATGTCCCAACCGAAAACCTGGGTCTTTTAATTGTTGATGAAGAGCATCGTTTTGGAGTAAAAGATAAGGAAACAATTAGAAAATTAAAAAAAAGGGTAGATGTTTTAACATTGACCGCAACACCAATTCCCCGAACGCTGCAACAGTCGCTTGTTGGTATTAGAGACACTTCGAGAATTGAGACGCCACCAACAGATCGTCTTCCCATTGAAACCTTTGTTCAACATTTTGACTGGGTAGCTGTAAAAGAGGCGCTCGAAAAAGAACTTCGACGTGGGGGACAGGTTTATTTTTTACACAACAACATAGAGCAGCTTCCTTTCTATTTGGAGAAACTTGAGGTCATGTTTCCAAAAAAGACGATTGCCGTCGTACACGGAAAGGTCTCAAGCCGCGAGCTGGAAAAAACAATTCTTTCTTTTTTTAATGGAACGATTGATGTTTTACTGTGTACAACTATAATAGAGTCTGGCCTTGATGTTCAAAATGCAAACACAATTATTATAAACAATGCTCAAAACCTAGGCTTGGCACAGCTCTATCAAATAAGGGGTCGTGTTGGGCGGGGAAAAAAACAGGCCTTTTGTTACCTATGTATACCAAAAAAAACAACCTTAATGCCCGAAGCCTTTCAAAGGCTAAGAGCAATTGAACACCACACTGCGCTTGGTTCTGGCTATGGAGTTGCAATGAGAGATTTGGAAATAAGGGGGGCTGGAAGCCTGTTTGGTTATAAACAAAGCGGTCAAATATCGCGAATTGGTTTTGAGCTATACAATAAAATACTCACAGACGTTCTTAGTAATAAACAGGGTGAGGTTTTGATTGAAGAAAAAGAAAAAACAAGTGTTGTTTTTTCAGGGCCCGCCTTTATCGATGAGGGTTATATGCCCTTGGTCCAAGATCGATTAAGCTTTTATCAAAAAATTTCTAAGGTTTTTACGGTTGACGAGCTTTTCGAGATAAAAGAAGAGTTTTTAGATCGTTTTGGTGTTTTTGGAAAAAACATTGAAAACCTTTTTTTAATAACAGAAATACAATGCCTTCTCTATCCTCACCCTGTTTCAAAATGTAAGATTTCCTCCTCTGATGTTGTTTTTATTTTTGAAGAAAAACAGGAAAAGATTCCTGCGGAAACCTTTTTAACCGCCCTAAGAGAGGTAGCCAAAAACCTTGGCACACCTTTTAAGCTTTCTCCTAACAGCTCTAAGTCTCTCAAGGTTTCTTTTAAGGTTAAAAGCCTTGGTGTTGCCCGGGGAATCGCCCTTAATTTTTCAAAGAACTTTTCTGTTATTGTTTCCAGACTATCTTTGTAGTTTTTTATTATAAAACCCCTAAGAAAGGAA
>MDTG01126721.1_pt1 | contig 11179 bp, 10 predicted proteins | sample 811421 | NCBI WGS metagenome assembly MDTG01 (sample SAMN05326645, study PRJNA326480) | marine metagenome | isolation source: seawater | place: Pacific Ocean: South East | collected 2011
CAAACAGGTATTCAAGCATTTTTTTAAGTTTTGAATTTAGTGTATCTTTAAAACCTATCTTTTTAAATCATCCTCAATATAAACCTTAATGATTTCATCAAAACTGTTTTCTGCTTTAAACCCAAGGTCTAAAGCCCGTTGGGTGTCAAGGTCTCGTGCCCAACCACTCACAATTTTATCAATCTTAGGGTCTATATCATGTTTGATAAGTTGTACTGTTTCTTCTCCAGCAACTCTTCTTAAGGCATCTATTTGATCTTCAATTGTAGCTGATAGTCCTGGCATACTTAAATTAATTCTATGATTTAATTTAGAGGTATCAAGTTCAGCTGCGTGCATTAAAAATCCTGCTGCCGACCTTGGCGATGCATACCAATGCCTGACACTTGTATTTACTGGAAGTCTTGCTTCTACTCCATTCAAAGGTTCCCTTATTATTCCAGAAAAAAATCCTGAAGCAGCCAAATTTGGTTTTCCTGGTCTTACACAAATAGTAGGCAATCTGATTGAAATACCATCTACCATCCCTTTTCTTGAATAGTCAGCTAACAACAATTCTGAAACAGCTTTTTGTGCACCATATGATGTTAAAGGTGTTGTAAAAAAATTATCAGGAATTTTTTCAGGAAAAGGGGCACCAAATACAGCTATAGAGCTTGTGAAAACTAACCTTGGCAAATAATCATCTCCTAATTGTCTCACTGCTTCAAATAAACCCCAACTTCCTTTTGCATTAATATCCCAGCCTAAATCAAATTCATCTTCAGCTTGCCCAGAAACAATTGCAGCTAAATGAAAGATAATTTCTGGTTTTGATGCAACCAAATTTATACTAGTTTCAGGTTTAGAAATATCACCAGTTAAAGTTTCAATTTCAATTCCGGTATTCTCTGGGTAAGTAGCATCAACTATATCAAAAAGTTTAATTTTGCTAACAGATTTTCCATTAATACTCTTTTTTTCAATGATTTTGTTGAGCAGTTTCTGTCCAACCATTCCTGCTCCGCCTAAAATTAAAACTTCCATTTTTACTCCCAAATTATATTGAATATTAACTTAGTAAAAAGCATAATTCAATTTATACTGACCTATATATTATAAAATAAAGAAAATAGATAATTAATGAAACAAATTTTATCAGAGGTAAAAGTTTTACCAGTTTTAGAAATAGAAAAAAATGTTGATCCTGAAAAACTTATTGGATCATTAATAGATGGTAATATAACTGTAATAGAAATTACCTTAAGAAATGAAATGGGACTTAAACATGTTGAACAAATCAGAAAAAAATTTCCAGAAATTAAAGTTGGAGTTGGAACTGTTTTGAATATTCAGCAACTTAATAATTCTATTGATTGTGGAGCTCAATTTGCAGTTAGTCCTGGTTATGAGTTAGATCTTGCTTTAAAGGCAAAAGAATTAAAATTTCCTTATCTTCCAGGCATTTCTTCATCAAGTGAAATAATGTCACTTTTAAAAATAGGTTTTAATATTTTTAAGTTTTTTCCCGCAAACGATTTAGGAGGAATTTCATATTTAAAATCTTTATCAGGACCTTTTCCAAATGCATTATTTTGTGCAACTGGAGGAATTAATGAACAGAATTATAAAGAATGGATTGCTGAAAAAAATGTTATTTGTGTTGGGGGATCTTGGTTGGCACCAAAAGGATTTGATGATTACAAGAGAATAACAAACAAGGCTTTGAAAATTATTTGATTTTTTATCATCCTTTGTATTCTGCTTCTATTTTAGAAAAAAAATGTTCTAATATTTCATAAACCATTAAATAGTTTTTTTGTTGAAAACTGGCATGTGAAATCCCTTCCATAACAGTAAATTGTTTGTTTGGATTTGGAAGTTTAACAAAAAATTTAACTAAATCACTAAATGCAGCAATACCATCATATTGACCTCTCATAATTATAGTAGGAACTTTAATCGATTCTGGGTTTACTAATGGTAGTTTAGAACACATATCGATATATGTGCCGTTTGGCATAGAATCATCAAGAGACAATATCGCTTTTGCAAAAGCTAAAACCACTTTTTTTTCAACTGTATCTGGATGGTCTCTTTCAAATATTGAGAAAACAAAATTCTCGTTAATTGGACGACGTTTTGAAGATGAGAATTCCGGAAGCTTCTTTCTCCTTTGTTCAAGAGTAGGACTTTCTTCGCCTGTCCAAACAAATGCATCTAAAGCTAAGCGATAAACCCTTTCTGGATGACGCTCTGCAAACATAGCTGCTCTCAATGCTCCTGAGGAAATTCCATAAACTAGAAGTGGTCCAGAATTTCTTTTTTTTAAAATGTAATCTGATGCAGCGCTTAAATCATCTGCTCCATTCGAAATATCACAGAAAATATCTCTATGTTTAGAAGATTTTCCATAACCTTCCATGTCAACGCACCAAGTGTCATACCCCTTTAACGAGAACCAATTCATTACAGAACTAAAGGGTCTGTTCTCTACATGTAAATCAAATGTAGGTTGAGATGCCATAGAAGAACCATGAACAAATAAAATTGTTCCTTTTTTATTTTTTGTATTTTCAAGGCGCTTTTCCCAAAGAAACAATTTTACACCATCTTTTTTATTTACCCAATGTTCTGTACCTTTTACATTTTTTTCATTCATAGTTTAGATTTCCTCTCAACATAAAAATTAACACTTGTACTCTAATATATCTAGTCCTCTATTTCTGTCTAACAGATATATCAAGCCTTTATCATCAACATCAACATCGTTAGTTTGAGGTGAAACTTCTCCTTTTGGAGGATCTGGAATAAAGTAACCTATTTCTTCTGGTAAGCTTGGTTTTGAAACATCAACAACTCTTAAACCACCGGAGAACCAGGCACAAAAAATAATACCATTTTCTAGATGTTCTTGAAATTGATGCATTCCAAATCGTCCTTTCTTTCTTGAGAAGGGTGAGTCTAGTTCACTAACATGAAAAGTTGCCAAGGGTTCTATTTTTTTAATATTTGAGATGTCAAAAACCCATAAACCTGCGTGAGGTTGACCTAATCTATGATCATGTTCTTCATCTGCCGCAATTGCAATTCTTCTTCCTGATAACGGTTTTAAGATAGGTAAAATAGTATGAGTTGGCTCAACTACCCAAGGGTGATAATCATAAGAACCTATTGTTTTGGGGTTTTCTATATTAGAGATATCTATTACTCTGAATCCAGCGTGCCATACTGCAGCCCACAATTCATTTCCTACTCTAAGGGCGTGGTGAAGACGATTACCATAACCTTCCCAGTTTGGTTTCTCACCTCCTTCAATGTTTTGACCATCCAGCCACCATTTACTTATTTCTTTTGGTTCTTCAGGATTTTTAATATCATAAATTACTAGAATGTTACCTAAAAAGCCTTTCATTTCAGTTGAGATATACGCATAATTATGATCCATATCAAATCTATGTGTTCCAAATCCGAACGTTTTTTGATAATTTAATAGTCTAGGTTTTGTTAAGTCAGAAATATCCCAAATTTTAAAACCACCTTCATCGTACCCTCGAATTAAAAAGTCATCTAATTCTGAAATCTGTTTATCATTTAAATTAAATTCTTTTGATAAAACCTTATTTGATGGAGGGTAACCATTAAGCTTATTAAATTCATTTCTATATATTTTCAATTTAATAGACTTTCTCAAAAAATGACGATTATTTTGTTCGACATTTGTGATCATTATATCTTCTGAAACACGTACTTTATGTGTATGAGAATAGGGACTTTCAGCTTGGATTTCAGAAATTACTTTGGGATTTTTCGCATCAGATACATCAATCAAACTAGTTCCATGAGGCGGCTTCATATGCCCAACAAAACATGTATTATTTTGAACTACTACTTGTCCTCCGCCAGGGATATCTAAATGTGATAAATGTTTTAAGTTTTTTGAGATAATCATACAACATACCTTATTTTTGTCTTGAAATATATTTCTTTAAGTTTGGAACAAATAATGAAATTATTAATAGAATCCAGAGGGTGTTTCCTAAAGTAGATGAAAAAAGGGTTGTCAGATCGCCTTGGGAAATCCTTAATGCTCTTAGAAAAAAATTTTCTAACATAGGACCTAGTATTACTCCAATTAAAATTGCGGCTACATGATAACCAGTTTTCCTTGCTATGTATCCTATTATACCAAATGCAATAGCAACATAAATATCAAAGACATAAGCTCTAGGTACAAATGAACCAACTAAGGTAAATACTATTATTAGTGGAGCAATATACTTGGTTGGGATAAGTAGAACATTAGAAAAATATCTTGTTAATGGCATTATTAAAAACCCAAGAATGATGTATGTTATTCCCATTGCAACAAATGGTCCATAACCTAACATAGGATTTGTTTCAAAAATATCAGGACCAAATTGAACTCCATGATATTCTAAAACCACTGCCATAATCGCAGCAGTTGCTCCACCAGGGACACCTATAATTAATAAAGGAATTAATGTGCCTGAGGTTACTCCATTGTTTGAAGACTCAGGTGCAATTAAACCTTCTGGATGACCAGTGCCATATAGTTTTGGGGTCTTTGAAAAGTTTTTTGACTGCTGATAAGCGACGAAGGATGCTATAGCTGCTCCAGCTCCTGGAATTACTCCAATAATTAATCCCAAAATGCTAGTCCAGACAACATGTTTCCAGCGTATTAAAGTTATTTGAATACCTTTAATTGTTTCTTTCCAAGAATGTATAATTTTTGTTTTACTAAGAGATTTATTTGTAACCATTTTTCTATCTATAACTACAAATGCTTCTGAAATAGCAAATAATCCAACTAAAGCTGGTACCAAAGGGACTTTATCATATAACTCTAAAAATCCAAATGTACCTCTAGGTATTTCATAAACTACATCAGCTCCAATATAACCAATCATTAGCCCAAATAATCCTGCTATAAGTCCTTTTAATGTATCTTCTGAAGAAATTGTAGCAATCAATGAGATACCAAATAACATGACTACAATCATTTCAACACTATGCAGGTAATATGCTACTTGTGAAAGCCATGGTATTAATATTAAAGCTAAAATGGTTGTTAATAATCCACCTATTACAGAGGATGTGAATGAAATTGCAAGTGCCTTTTGTCCTTCGCCTCTTTTTGACATTGGATATCCATCTAAAGGAGTGGCTGCAGCTCCAGCAGTTCCTGGGATATTCACTAAAACGGCAGGTATTCCAGCTCCTAAACGTGACGAAGTATATATAGCAACCATAAATATCATACCGGCTTCTGGTCCTATTGATAAAGTTAATGGTAATAGAACTATTATAGTATTAGCTGCACTAAAACCAGGTATTGCTCCAACTATAATACCTAATATTGTTGCTGGTATTATCACCCACCAAAATTCTAACGTGTTGACGATTAATGACAAATAAATTCCTACATCATTTTCCATCTTGGATTCTTTCTATAAAGTTTTCAAAAGCTCCTCTTGGAAATTGTGTATTAAAAAGGTAAATAAAAATAAAATAACCAATTAAAGAACAACTGATAGAGATAATCAAAGCATTTTTCCAGTTATTTATTGATGAAAGTAATATGATAGAAAAAAATAAAAAAATTATTGCTGAAAGAGTGAAACCCAAAAACTCTAAGAAAAATGTAAAACATAATGTTAAAAACAATAATACTAATCGTTTAAATAGTAATGGTTTTTCTATGTGTATATTTGAAAATGAAATATCTTCTATTCCTTTTCTGACCATGAAGAAAGTTTTAATAAAAAAAAAGCCAATTAATAATAATAGCAGACTGCCAACCACTATAGCACTAGCTTGAGCAATCCAAGGTGCTTCAGTTATAGTAGTTAAATAATATATGGTAAAAATCAGTGCTAAACATGGAATAATTAAATCTGGCAAAACATTTTTAACTGTTTTTTTTGATTTTTTTGATTTAGATGACATAGAATGATCCATTTTTCCCCATACTCTATTATTTTAAAAAGTATGGGGAAAAATAATTTTGATTTTAACCTGATAATAAAGAACGATATTCTTGACCTACCTTGGTTATATTTTCAACGTAAGCTTTACATTCTTTTTCATAACCCTCGTTAATGAATTCTAGGGGAGCTTTAGATTTTACAACTGCTTTTTTGTATGCTTCATCAGAAAAAACTTTTTTTGCTGAAGAAATAAGTTTTTCATATCTATCAGGATGTTTTTCAATTGCTGATGTTTTAATCCCGAAAGCTCTTGCACCTGCTGGTAAAGGTGGAAGTCCCAATTTATATTCAGTATTTACTAAAATAGCATTAGGCATTTTTTCTTTAAGAACATTTTTTTCATCAAAAAGTCCTATTACATTTAGCCCTTTTCTTTTCATGACTGTAGTTGAAGGCAAAACCCCTAAATCTGTTTCCCCAGTAAGGACTCCATTACGTGTATTTTTACCTCCTGATAAAGGTATAAGATTAATTTTCATACCAGTTTTTTGTGCCAAGACTAGAATTCCTAGTGATGCAGGATGAGCTAATCTACTAGTTGCAACTGTAAGGGTTCTTTTTTTCCCTTCCTTGATTACATCTTCAACAGTTTTCATTTTACTTTTTGTACTAATAAAAATACTTCCTGGATCAGCATCCACTTGAATAAAATATTTATAGGCACTTAAGTCAAATGTTGGTTTTTTAACAACCCAATTAAGAACTTCTGGTCCCATATTTCCAAAAATTAAATCATGACAGTCATCAGAAGCCTTTTTCATGTAAGTTTCATAACCCACTCTGCCTGACGCACCTGGATAAAATTTTGGTTCAAATTTAATACCAAGATGTTTAGACCAAACTCCTGAAAAAGCTCTAAAATTTCTATCAGCTCCGCCACCTGCGCGAGTAGGGATATATGCTTGCATTTTTCTGCTAGGGAAATTACTTCCAAAAGCAAAAGATGGTAAGGTGCTCATTAAACTTCCTGCTGCTAAAGCAGAGGTATAATGTAAAAATTGTCTTCGTTTTATTTTATTCATTTTTTCCTCCTCTCTGTAAAACTTATTACTTTAAAGTTAAATTTAAAAATTATGTTATTTGTAGTTTTAACTTATATACATATATTAAACTTTTATTTTGTTTGAATTTCAATAAATTTGGTAAGAAACTTTTTGTTAATAAAATTTTTGGAGGATAAATATGTTAGAATCACAGAATCGAGTAATAATGATTTCAGGCGCAAATAGAGGGATTGGTTTTGAAACTGCAAAATTGCTTCAAGCTAAAGGATACTTTTTAAGTTTAGGCGCAAGAAAAATTGAAGAAATTGAGTTAAAAGATAATACAAAAAATTTAATAAAATGTAGTTGGGATGCAAAAGATAAATCATCATCAAAGAAATGGGTTGATTCAACTCTTGCTTTTTTTGGAAGAATTGATGGTGTAGTAATGAATGCTGGAGTTGAACTTGGCGGAGATTTAGATGGTGATACCGAGGATGAGTTTGATGAAATGTTTGAAGTAAATTTCAAAGGTCCACTAAGATTAGTTAGAGAAACTATGCATGAGCTAAGAAAAAGTGGTTCTGGAAGAGTTGTAAATGTTGTTTCACTTGCAGGGAAAAGACCAAGAAAATCAACCATGCTTGGTTATTCGGCCTCAAAGTTTGCTGCAATGTCACTTACCAATGCGATAAGATTGTCTGGATGGAACGATGGAGTTAGGGCAACATCAGTTTGTCCAGGTATGGTAAAGACGAGAATGACTGAAGAGGTTTTAGTTCCTGATGGACAATTCAAAATGGAACCAGAAGTTATTGCAGAAACAATAGCATATGCGTTATCATTACCAAATAGTGCAGTAGTTGCCGAGATATTAGTGAATAGTAGACTTGAAGATATGTTTTGAAAATAGACTCTATGAAAAAATCTAATAGAGGAAATGTAGATCCATTTATTGTAATGGACGTAATGGAAAATGCTAGAAAAGCTGAAGAACAGGGAGAAGACATAATCCATATGGAAGTCGGTCAACCTGGAACCGCAGTTCCAAAAATAGCTCAAGATAAATTAATTGAAAAAATGAAGAATGATAGTTTGGGTTATACTGTTGCTCTAGGTTTACCTGAATTAAGATTAAGAATTGCTAGACTATATCGTGATTGGTATAAAATAGATATAGATCCAAATAGAGTTGTTGTTACCTCAGGTTCATCTGGTGGTTTTATTCTTTCATTTGCATCACTTTTTGATGCAAAACAAAGAATAGGAATAGGGTCACCAGGATATCCAAGTTACAGGCAAATTTTAAAAGCTCAAGATTTAGAACCAGTTTTAATAGAAACCAGTATAGAAAATAGATTTCAGCCGATTGCGGAAGATTTAAAAAACAGGAATCTTTCAGGTGTATTAATAGCATCACCAGCTAATCCTACTGGGTCAATGTTAAATTTTGAATCTATGGAAGCATTAATAACTACATCTATTGATGAAAAAATTTCATTTATAAGCGATGAAATTTATCATGGAATTGAATATGAAAATAAAGCTATTAGTGCACTTCAAATCACAGATGATTGCTATGTAATTAATTCATTTTCAAAATACTTTTCAATGACTGGATGGAGAATTGGCTGGATGGTTGTTCCTGAGTCTCATATCCGTCAAATAGAAAGACTTGCCCAAAATATGTTTATTTGTGCACCTCATTCAAGCCAAGTGGCAGCACTTAATGCTTTAGATTGTAATGAGGAGTTGAACAAAAATTTAGATGTTTATAAAAAAAACAGAGAATTAATGAAAAATGGTCTAGCAGAAGCAGGGTTTACAAAAATTGCTCCACCAGATGGAGCTTTTTACATATATGCTGATATAAGTGAATTTAGTAATGATAGCCTAGAGTTTACTCAATTAGTTTTGAAAGAAGCAAAAGTTGCAATTACTCCAGGATTGGATTTTGATCCTGCCAGAGGTAATTCAACAATTAGGTTTTCATATGCAAGAAGCACACAAGATATCATTGAAGGTTTAGAAAGGTTACAAAATTTTATGAAAAAAAATAAATTTATATAATTTTAAAATTTTAAAAAGCTGCTTCAATGCCTATTGATCCTCCAAATTTGTATGTATTCTGGTTAGAATAACTTGTGTCAATGTTAGCAAAAAAATAGGAATTTTCAGAAAAATTAGCTTTATAACCTAAACTAGTTCCTAAAGTTAACTCTTTTGCTAGATTAGCTTTTTGAGAATAGGTAGCAGATGTGTCATTTATTTTATATTCTTGTTTTTTTCCAGCTATTATGCCTCTAAAATCTAGATCCCATCCAAATGAAAAACTAGAATTGAAAGTTTCAAAATTTTTTACATATTCATCTGTTATATATCCAGAAAATTGGACAAGGTTTTTCTGGTTCCATTCAAAGTAATGACTTTCTTTATGCGATGGTGTATTTGAATAGTTAATATTATATCCAAAGTCTGGTAAAAAGTTTGTTTTTTCTTTATAGTTATCACTTTTAATAAACTTTCTTCCTAAAATTAGTTCATAAGAGTTGTATTGATTTGTAACGTCAAGTTTTCCTGTTGTAGTTGTGTTTGTAAGAATTGTTCTTTTACTATCATTAGATGTTAAACCAGCTAAAATAAAGGTTTCCTTTGTTCTGGTTTTGTAATCATTATCATCTTCATTTAAAAAACCTACCAGAATTTGATGTTTAGATATTTTCAAATCATTTCCAAAATCTTGTTGCCCTCTCTCAAATGAAATTAATAAATCATTGTCTTCAAGTGTTTTAAAAAGATTAAATCCATAAGCATCAAATTCATATTTTGAGGTTATATTTTTTACACTGCTATTTCTTTTGATTGAATAATGATAGGTTTCGCCCCAATTTTGAGAGGTGTTAGAAACATGTTTTTCATCTTTATAACGGCTTATTGAATTTCTAATTTGTCGTGTTTTGTATCCTAGTAACTCATCAATAGTTTCTTGAGCTCCTTGGTTTACTGATCCAGCTGAGCCTTTTACAACCTGATTCCCGTCTAAATCTATTAATTCAAAATCACCCTCAGTTTCATAAAAATATGTACTGCCTATACCATGATTTATTTGTAATTTATTTCCTGAAGTCCCCGTCGCAATTTTTATTTTACCAATTAAAATACTTTTATCTTTTAAAGTTATTGTGTTGTTGTTACTACTTGTTTGAATAGCTACATTCGTAGGATCGGAATAAACAGCGATCAGCCCACTATTTACTAAACTGGATGAAGCTCCTAATCTAACCGGAACTCCTTCTCCCATAGTATAAATTTCACCACCAGCATGATTGGTAATTGTATTTGAAGCGGATGAAGCATTGTAATCTATTACATCATATGTTGAAGAACCAGAAGTTGCAGTACTATAAATTTTACCATAATTTTCGATTGTATTGTTAGAATTTGTCCCATTATTTGCAGCTATAGTCGTTCTTACTGCTGAGAGAACTCCACCTGAAAAATTATTTATTGATGTATTGGATGTCCCTTGCATAGAAACTGAAACGCCTCTAGAGCTTTCAACAGTTCCATAATTATTAATAGTAAATCCATCAGCACCATGAATATAAATAGCTCTGTCATTATTACTAGTTTTAACTGTTGAGCCAGAAAAAATTTTTATAGTGTTATTATTAGTATTTTCTCCTTGAATAGTTTTTGAGGGTTTATCAAGTATTGTGTTGTTAGTATCCCCTACATTTAAAGTTAGATTATTGGCACCAAAAGTAATTCTACCTGTGTTATCAGAATTGAGAGAAGTATTACTGTTTATAGTTTGATCTGCAGAAAATGAATTCTTATTCAAAAATATAATAAAAAAAAATAATATAATTTTAAAGATGGAGTTCATATGAAGTTTAATATTAAAATTACTCTTTAAAAATAATAAATCTTGAGAACAAATATTTTTCCTTAATTTTTATACTTATAAACTATTTGGAAAGAAAAATATAAACATTTTTTAATCTGTCATATCTCTTAATATAAAAATATAATATTTTTATAAAATATTTAACTGAATTTATATTAAAAAGAAATTATATTTTTAAGATTTAAAAGAAGTTTTAAAATGATAAAAAGTAAATCCATTTTTATTGGCGGTATTTGGCATGAAACAAATACTTTTTCTTCAAAAAAAACTTACATTAAGGATTTTAAATCATA
>MDTG01216905.1_pt1 | contig 11179 bp, 10 predicted proteins | sample 811421 | NCBI WGS metagenome assembly MDTG01 (sample SAMN05326645, study PRJNA326480) | marine metagenome | isolation source: seawater | place: Pacific Ocean: South East | collected 2011
CTAATCATAAGAGAAGCCAACTTTTTAATTAGATCAAAGGATATTGAAGCCTCAACAGAAGCTTTAAAATTCCTTAAGCAAGAGTTGGCTAGAACTCAATTCCTAGAAATCAAGGCATCCATCAATCAGCTTATTGAAGCCCAACTTGAAACTCAAATGATGGCAAAAATTTATGAAGATTATAGCCTTATAGCAATTGAGCCACCTTATGTTCCTGATACAAAATCTGGTCCGAAAAGAACACTAATTGTTCTATTTTTTTCTTTCCTAGGGATATTACTTGGAATTTTTTATTTAATTGTTAAGTTCCTTCTTAGGGAAATGTCTTAAAATCAAATGTTGCCATAGGAGAGTCAAAATATTATGGAATTATTAAGACTCAGACTAATTAAAATTTTTTTTTATAACAAAACAAATTAAAATAAATCAAATTCAAAATGTTTGATAACTCTAAAATATTAATTACCGGAGGAACTGGATCTTTTGGACATAAATTTGTTCAAATGACTTTAGATAAATTTAATCCTTCAAAATTGATCATCTATTCCCGTGATGAGATGAAGCAGTGGGAAATGTCTAAATTATATCAAAATGATAAAAGAATCAGATTTTTTATAGGGGATGTTAGAGATAAAGAAAGACTTTCAAGAGCTTTAGACGGTATTGATTATGTTATTCATGCTGCTGCAACTAAAATTGTTCCAACGGCAGAATATAACCCCTTTGAATGCATAAAAACTAATATTAATGGTGCAATGAATGTTATCGATGCGTCCATTGATAAGAGAGTAAAAAGAGTTGTTGCTTTATCTACTGATAAGGCAAGCAACCCAATTAATTTATATGGCGCTACTAAATTGGCATCAGATAAATTATTTATAGCGGGTAATTCTTATTCAGGTGAAAAATCTACTAGATTTTCCGTTGTTCGTTATGGAAACGTCATGGGCTCAAGAGGATCTGTGATTCCTTTTTTTCGAGATTTACCAGATGATGTCCCTGTTCCTATTACTCATCCTGAAATGACAAGATTTATGATTAGTCTTGATTCCGCTGTGGAGCTTGTTTGGCATACTTTTTCAGATATGGTTGGAGGAGAAATTTATGTAAAAAAAATTCCTTCGATGAAGGTTACTGATCTTGCTGAGGTAGTTGCACCTAACAGAAAGCAAGAAATAGTTGGGATTAGACCAGGTGAAAAACTCCATGAGCAAATGATTGGTAGTGAAGATGCACCTTACACTTATGAGTATGATGACCATTTTAAAATTTTACCGGCCATAAATTCATGGTCTCAGGACCCAGTCAGGATTAATAAAGGAAAGATCGTTCCTGAAAATTTTATGTATACCTCTGAAAATAATAAAGATTGGATGACCAAAGACCAATTAAAAGACTGGTTAAATAAAAATCAGTCCGAGATAGGTAAAATTTAACTCTCATATGAAGATACCCTACGGAAAACAAGAAATTACAGATGAAGATCTTAAATGTGTTCTTGAAACCCTGAAATCTGATTGGATTACTCAGGGACCTACAATTAACAAATTTGAAAATGCTGTAAAAGAGAAATGCTCTGCAAAATACGCTTTTGCGACTAACTCAGCAACTTCCGCTCTCCACATTGCATGCTTATCTCTCAACTTAAAAAAAGATGACATTATTTGGACTTGCCCAAACACTTTTGTTGCGTCTGCAAATTGCGCTATATATTGCGGAGCAAAAGTTGACTTTGTTGATATAAATCCTGATACATTCAACATGTGTACAAGTAAATTGGAAGAAAAACTTATTCTTGCCAGAAAAACTAATAAATTACCTAAAGCTTTAATACCTGTTCATTTCTCTGGATTATCTTGTGATATGGAAGAGATTTATAACCTTTCTCGTGAGTACGGTTTTAAAATAATAGAAGATGCTTCTCATGCAATAGGAGGCACTTATAAAAAATTTCCTGTTGGTTCTTGCAAATTTAGTGATATTACAATTTTTAGCTTTCATCCAGTAAAAATAATAACAACAGGAGAAGGAGGGATGGCTCTAACAAATAATAAGGAGATTGCCCAAAATCTAGAGTTATTCAGGACTCATGGAATAACAAGAGACTCTAATGAAATGATTGGAGAAAATGAAGGCCCCTGGTTTTATCAACAAAAAGTTTTGGGCCTTAATTACAGAATTACAGATTTTCAAGCTGCATTGGGAATAAGTCAGCATAAACGCTTAGATGAATACGTACAGAAGCGAAATTCTTTAGCAGAAAAATATAAGATTAAACTTAACAATTTACCTGTTAAATTTCAGGAAATTAAAAAGGATAGAATTTCGGCTTATCATCTTTTTGTTATAAATTTAAAGGATAAAAAAAATATCTTAAACCGCAAGAAAATTTTTAACCACCTCAGAAAAGCGGGTATTGGCGTAAATGTTCACTATATACCTGTGCATTATCATCCCTTCTATAATGAGATGGGTTTTTCCAGAGGTGATTTCCCTTTTTCGGAATCTTATTATGAATCAGCAATATCCTTGCCTCTTTTTCCTGGTCTAACTGGAGATGAGCAGGATTATGTAGTTGAAAAACTTACCGAAGCATTATGACTCGTGTAATTGATCCAAAAGTATATTTATTTTTTAAACTTTTCTGAAAAGATATGAAAATAGGAGTTATTGGAGCGGGATATGTTGGGCTATCAAACTCAATACTTTTGTCCCAAAAACATGAGGTCATAATTCATGATACTGATAGAACAAAAATTGAACTGCTTCAAAAAAAAGTTTCTCCAATAGAGGATCAGGAAATTCAAAACTTTTTATCTCAAGAGAAAATAAACTTTAAGGCTAGCAATGAAAAAGTTGATGCTTTTTTAGACTCAGATTTCGTCTTTATAGCAACCCCAACTGATTATGATCCTAAAACAAATTATTTTGATACCTCATCAGTGGAGTCGGTTATTCATGATGTTGTTTCAATAAACCCAGATGCAACTATAGTAATTAAATCAACAATACCTGTAGGATTTACTAATAAAGTCTCAAAAAAATTTCAAACAGATAATATTATATTTCAGCCCGAATTTTTAAGAGAAGGAAGGGCACTGCATGATAATTTATATCCATCTCGGATTGTAATAGGTGAAGAATCTGAAAGAGCAAGAAGACTAGCAACTTTATTTAAAGAATGTTCAAAAAAGGAACATATTGATTCATTTTTTATGTCATCTACAGAGGCTGAGGCTGTAAAACTATTTTCTAATACTTTTCTTGCTATGAGAGTTTCCTACTTCAACGAATTAGATTCTTTTGCCCTGATAAATCAATTAAATTCAAAAAAAATTATTGAAGGAGTCTGTTCAGATCCAAGAATTGGGTTTCACTATAATAATCCTTCTTTTGGATATGGAGGTTATTGCTTGCCAAAAGATACAAAACAATTAAGAGAAAATTTTAAAAACGTTCCTAATAATTTGATTTCTGCAATCGTCGATGCAAATTCTACTCGAAAGGATTTTATAGCTGATTCGATTTTAAGTAAAAATCCAAAAATAGTTGGACTTCACAGACTTGTTATGAAGAGCAATTCTGATAATTTTAGAGCATCATCTATACAAGGAATTATGAAAAGAATAAAAGCAAAAGGAGTTGAGGTGATTATTTATGAGCCCGCTCTAAAGGAAGATGTATTTTTCAATTCACATGTTGAACGAGACTTAGATAAATTCATAGGCAAGTGTGATGTTATTGTTGCAAATAGAATGTCTAATGAGTTGAAGCATATAGAACAAAAAGTCTATACAAGAGATTTATTCAACAATGATTGAGAGTATATTTTGGAAAAAATATTAGTAACTGGCTCAGCAGGCTTCATCGGATCTGCTCTTTCAATTAAGCTGCTTGAAAAGGGTTACAATGTTATTGGAATCGATAATCATAATGATTATTATGATCCTCGGCTTAAAGAAGAGAGGTTATCACGCCATATTAAACATGAAAATTATGAGCATTTTAGATTTGATATAAAAGATATTGACAAACTTGAAGAGGTTTTTGAAAAATTTGATCTGGATTACGTTGTAAATTTAGCTGCTCAGGCTGGTGTTCGATACTCTTTAGAAAATCCATCTGAATATATTAATACTAATATCCTAGGGTTTTATAATGTTCTTGAACTCTCAAAAAAATCAAAAATTAAGCACTTAATTTATGCTTCAAGTAGTTCAGTTTATGGATCAAATAGAAAAATGCCTTTCTCAACTAATGATAAAACTGATCATCCATTGAGTCTTTATGGAGCAACAAAAAAAACTAATGAATTAATTGCTCACTCCTATAGTCATCTTTATAAACTCCCTACAACTGGCTTACGATTTTTTACAGTTTATGGTCCCTGGGGTAGACCAGATATGGCTTTATATAAGTTTACAGAGAAAATGATCAAAGGTGAGACAATAGAAGTTTATAACCGAGGATTGCATAAAAGAGACTTCACTTACATTGATGATATTATCGAGGGTATATTACTGGTTTTAAAATCTCCTCCTAAATCTAAAAAATTGCCAGGCTCAAAAAATTACGATATTGAAAAATCCGAGGTACCTTGGAGAATATATAATATTGGAAATAGTTCTCCAGTCTTCTTAGAAACATACATTCAAGCTATTGAGTCTGCACTTGGCGTAAAATCAAAAAAAGAGTTATTACCTCTTCAGCCAGGTGACGTTTTGGATACATATGCTGATGTAACGGATTTGATTGAAGAATTTGGTTACAAGCCTAAAACAGAAATAAATGATGGAGTTAGAAATTTTGTTAAATGGTACAAAAGGTTCAATAATATTGATGAATCCTAAGGAATTTGGATTATGGAATTTTCTATCTCAAACTGAAAGATAATGAATATAGCGATAATTCCTGCTAGAGGAGGAAGCAAAAGAATACCCAAAAAAAATATAAAAAAATTCTTAGGTAAGCCAATAATATCTTATTCAATCGAAGCGGCTCTGAAATCTAAATTATTTAAAAAAGTCATTGTCTCAACAGATAGCGAAGAAATTGCAAATATTGCAGCAGAGTATGGAGCAGAAGTTCCTTTTTTGAGACCTAAACAATTATCAGATGATTTTTCTGGTACACATGAAGTGGTTGGTCACGCTGTTGAATGGATTGAAGAAAAAATAAGTAAACTGGATTATGTTTGTTGTATATATGCTACAGCTCCATTAATTCAAGATAATGATTTAGTTAAAGGTTTAGAAATTATACAAAAAGGTAATTGGGATTCTGTTATTGCATCAACTTCATATTCCTATCCTATCTTTAGGTCTTTTAAAAAAAATTCACAAGGAGGATTAAAAATGATTTTTCCTGAATTCTATAACTCCAGATCTCAAGATTTGCCGGAAATTTATCATGACGCCGGACAATTTTATTGGGCTAAGCCTGAGATATGGAAAAAACCTTCAGAAATGTACAACGAAAAAAATGCTATTGTAGAAATACCAAATTACAGAGTTCAAGATATTGATACACTAGAAGACTGGAGAAGAGCTGAATTGTTATATCAAATTTTGGATCAAAAAAATAATAAAGATTAAATTATTTTTATTCAAAAAACTTAAAAATAATATTTAATAATCTTGAATCTTGTAGAATGACTTCTCAATAATTTTTTTAAATAGGGAATTTATGGACTTGAAAGAAAGTTATGCAATCAACCATAGTGAAGAAAAAGACAATTCCTTACTAATGAATAGTAGACTCTTTAATACTTACAATCGGATAAGCTTGAAGATATTAGACCAAGAACTTTCTGGGAAGAATATTGATTTAGGTTCAGGAGACAAAGGCTTTAGTAAATTCTTGATGACAATCTCCATAAATTCTTTTGCATACGACTACCCTTTATTTGATATAGAAAAAGATAAGCTAGAGCATGATGATGGCAGTATTGATTTTATTACAATGAATGCAGTAATAGAGCATATTCAGAATCCTGAAAATATCTTTTTTGAAATCAAACGAGTCTTAAAAAAAAATGGATTACTTTTTGTAAGAACTCCAAACTGGAAAATGTGCTCTGATGATTTTTATAACGACCCAACTCATGTGAAACCTTATACTCCTGAGGGACTGAGAAATACTTTTAATTTATTTGGTCTAAATACCATTTTTATAGAGCCTGGTTTAATAGAACAAAGATGGTTTTGGTGGAATCTCCCAAATATATTTAAATGGAAGGTTGCTTCAAAAATCATAGGCGGAACAAAATCTATTATAGGAGTTGCACAAAAGTAAACTTTCTGGCTCAGAGGTAATTTTTTTAATAAATATTCTTTCAATAAAATTGAATACTCTCATTAATTTGAAATTAGAAAAGCATTGAAAAATCTATTTTTACAAATAGGAGGCGGCAGTTGGTCATCAGTCATCATGCAAAAATACTCAAGAATAGGATACTTGATTGCACTTACTGATAAGAACCAAAAATCTGAATCTATCCCTCATGCAGATTTATTTTCTAATATTGATGGCGAAGATATAAATTCGATCATTGCTTTCGTAAGAGAATTATCAAGCAAATACTCTATCTCAAAAATAAATATAGCAGGTGAATTTGCTATTCCTGCTTTGGAAGAGATATCAAAAGAGCCCTATATTGAATGTGTTAGTGAAATAAATCTTAAAGATTTTACTGATAAATTTTATTTTAGTAATAGACTTAAGGAGTTGGGCTTGAATAATCTCAACACTAAATTGATATCTCATAAAGAATTATCTGAGCATTTAACAGAATCTAAAAAACCTTTTATTCTTAAGCCAGTCCATGGTAGCGGTGGAGTTGGAGTATATAAAATCAATAATGATGCTCAACGAGCCAGATTAATATCTTCTCTTGAAAGTCCCCCTTTGCGGAATTTAATAGAAAAAAAAGATTATCTTATAGAAAATATTTTTGAAGGAGATGAATACAATGTTTATGGAGAAATGCGAAAAGGAATTTTTAACCTATTATCTATTGTAAAAAAAACTACTTGCGAAGATGGTGACTCATTAACATGGGATAGATCTTATTTGATTGAACATCGTCTTGAATTTCTTGAAGAATTATTGAAATCCATAAAAACTATTACAGAATCCATTAATTTTAAGGATGGTTTTTTTGGATGCGCAGTTTTAACTTCTGATGAAAAATTTCATATTTTGGAAATTGTGCCAATGCTGGGGTTGGATCACATTCTTTTATGTGAGAATCCAGAAACAAATCTCAACATCACAAGAAATAAAAATCAGAAAAGATTTAAAGCACTTAAATCTATTTGGTATGAAAAAATTTCTAAAGAAGATCAACGTCATTTAAATTATTTCGATAAAAATCAAGGAAAATCAAAAATATATTCAATGCCAAACAAAGATAATTTTTCCAATGAAGGGAATGCCAAAATAAGGAAATTCTTATATGCAGAGTCTGATTACGAAGATCATATAGAATTTCTTTTTAATAATTGCTTCTTGAGATGATTGATTCTAATAATTTAAAAACTTCATTACATGACTTATTAGATGGAATTAACTCTAATAGTAAAATAATTTGTTTTGGCACAGGCGGGTCAGCAGAAAAATTTCTTTCTGTCGAAGATTTTGATTCAAAAGTTTTTTCTTATGCAATTGATAATGATGAGAAGAAACATGGAAAAAAATGGAAAGGATTAGACGTATATCCTGTAAATAAGCTTTTAGATGAGTCTAATAAGGATAATATCTTCATCATCATAAATTCATCTTTTCAGGTTGAGATCTGTTCTCAACTTGAAGAAATTGGATTTTCACTACCTCAACATCAAATAAATGGTTTGGCAATTACTCTTGAGTTACCAGGTGAGATGCTGAAGTTATCTCGTAAATCTTCTCTTGACGAGCTTTTCAGTAAAATTAAAGAAGATATAAATTATTGTGTTATGAGATCATTTAAAGACTTGCCTGAAAATGTCCCAAATTGGGATATAGATCTCATAATTGACTCAGAAGGATTTGAAAATCTGAAAAAGATAGATTGTATAGTTCCAAATAATAAATATTCTGGTTTGGGGATAGAGTGTTACATAACCCCTCATTCTAATTCAAAAATTACGGAAAACTACTATCCAGATTACATTACCAAACCCGCCTTAAAAAATAGAAAAATTTATAAAGAAAAACTTTATGTACCAGATTCTTACGATTATTTGATTCTATTAGCACACACCTGTCTTTTTTTAAAATCACCCAAAAAAACTGGTATTGATTACGATAAAGAAGAAAAATCCATAGACACTAAATATGTAATTGAGCTGAAATCTTTAAGAAAAGAATTATCTAAATCATTCTCAATTTCAGCAAAAGGGCTTTTAGCTTTTCTTCGTGAGGAATCTGTTTCTCCTCCCATCGATTGGGCAAGACATATAGAAATTGTTCGCGAAGGTTCTGGAGAAGATACTGGTTGGTTAAGACAGTTGCTTAAACCAAAAAGGAGATTTAATGATAAAGAGATCATTGTTTTGGTCTTACGAGAATCAGGATTAAAACAAGATCTTCAATCAACCATAGTAGACTTTTTTCTGTCACAAAAAGACCTTGCTTATAATGCTACAAGTATTTTTGATGATAAAACTAAGACCTTAGCCACAAAAGTCATGCGATCTGGTAACTGGATAGATAACAACCAAAATAATTCTTCTGGAGGGCCTGCGGGTATAATAAGTTTTATAGATAACAATCCTTCGACACTTGATAGTCAAATTCATAAAAAAATTTATCCATACAGAGGAAATAGACTTTATCATCTGAAAAATGAGGTTCGTGAAATGTTAAATAAAAAAGTTGGTAACAAGAAACCTTTAAACTATATACATTCCCCGGATGATGAGAGAGAAGCACTTGAATATTTATCTCTTTTGCCTAATCATCAATTAACTGAACATTTTTGTGAAATTTTTTCAAAAAAAGATGAACTTTTCTTTTTGAAAAATAATTTTTATTTGATTTAAGTCTAAAATTAATCGATGAAAAATATTTTTATTTATGGAACTGGCGCTAGCGCTCAAAAATATATAAGTGAATTGCCATCCAACTACAGAATTATTTCATTTTTAGAATCTAACCCAACTAAAGAATCCTTTATGAATGTTTCAGTAAGGAAATTTCCCGAAGGAGATTATATTGATTTTGATTTTGTGATAATAGCTTCAATGTATTATCCAGAGATACTTGAACTACTGATTGAAAATAATATTCCAATTGAAAAAATAAAAATTGCAACTTCCCATAAAGATGATCCTCGTTTTGGAGTTTTGATGATAAATCCAAGAGAGGTAATGAAGAATATTGATAAATATAAATCCTTTAAAGAGGAAGTAAATCAGATAGAAGAATTTGTGAACGAAAATAATCCATTATTGATTAGGGATAGACTCGATCATTTAAAGTATTGTTTCAATGAATCTAATCAAAAAGGTCATAATTTTGAATTTGGGGTTTACAAAGGAGAATCGCTTCTTTATCTATCTTCACTATCTGAAAAACCAGTTTGGGGTTTTGATTCCTTTTGTGGTGCTCTTGAGGATAGTCCCTGGTCTTTAAGAGAGAATAAAACTAAACCTTTATTAATATCTGATGAAATCAGAGATTATAAATATCTTTGTATTGGGTTTTTTCATGAAACTCTTAAAAATTGGATTGAAGAAAATAAGCCTGAATATGTTTCATTTCTTCATTATGATGCTGGAGATTTTGAAGCTACTTGCTTTGTTATGGAGCATTTATGCCCGCTAATGGCAAAAGGGAGTATAATTGTTTTTGATGAGTTTATACCGTCACCAACGGAGTTAAGAGCAAGCGAACACGATGCATTCAAGCTTTTCTGCAAGCAAGATTTTGAGATTATTAGTAGATCAGGATCTTCTGTAGGAATAAAAATCAAATAGTAAGGAGCAATGGATGAAAATTTTTATTGATACTGCAGATATAGGTCAGATACGAAAGTATGCAAAACTAGGATTTATTGATGGAGTAACTACAAATCCAGCTTTGCTTGCAAAAGAAGGTAGAAATTTTTTAGATGTTGTCAATGAAATCATAGAAATAGTGGACGGCCCTATAAGTGGTGAGGTTGTTAGTACAGATGTTGATGGAATGGTAAAAGAGGCCAAATCTCTAGCCAAGATACACGATAATATTGTAGTAAAATTACCTTCTATTCCTTCAGGTTTTGAGGCTCTGAAAAAAATAAGTAGTGAGGGAATAAAAACTAATTTCACTGTAGTTTATACTTCAAATCAGGCACTTCTGGCTGCTAAGAATGGAGCAACATACGTCAGCCCTTTTGTTGGTAGGCTTGATGCTCATGCTGGAGTTGGCTCTGATTTAATTTTAGAAATTGCAACTATATTTAAAAATTACAAATTTGATACTAAGATTCTTGCAGCTAGCATGAGAAATTCTTTATATGTAAAAAAAGCTGCTATCGCTGGCGCAGATGTAGCTACAATTCCTCCTAATGTAATAGACGACATGATGAACAGTGAATTGAGTGAGGTAGCACTAAAAGGATTTTTAGAAGAGTGGGATACACTTCCAAGCGAAATGAAGGATATTTTTGGAAAATAGTCATGAGACTTGAGAACAAAATAGCCTTAATTACTGGCTCAAGCAGCGGAATAGGAGAAGCATTAGCAAGAGCCTTTTCCAATGAAGGCGCTAAAGTAATTATTACTTATAAATCTAATAAAGAATCTGCACAAAGAATTGCTGACGAAATCGGTTCGGAATTATGCTTGGAGCTAGATGTTCGAGATAGATCTAGCATAAAAAAATGTTTTAAATCTGTTGGCGATCATTATGGTTCCTTAAATATTCTTGTAAATAATGCCGGCATAAATTTAACAGCTGATTTTGATAAACAAACTGAAGAAGATTGGAATGAAGTCATTGATGTAAATCTTTCTGGTGTGTTTAGATGCTGCCAGGAGATCCTACCTTACATATCTGACTTTGGTAGAATTATTAATATCGGATCATTATCAGGAGAATATGGCGGACCTAGGACTCCATCCTATGCTTGTGCCAAAATAGCAATAACAGCTTTGACTCATAATTTAGCTAGATTCCTGGGCCCAAGAAATATATGCGTAAATACCTTATCTCC
>MDTG01446655.1_pt1 | contig 11179 bp, 17 predicted proteins | sample 811421 | NCBI WGS metagenome assembly MDTG01 (sample SAMN05326645, study PRJNA326480) | marine metagenome | isolation source: seawater | place: Pacific Ocean: South East | collected 2011
ATCCCACACCTTCTTGGTCACCTCGGCACGGGTCATCGGACCCTTGCCGACCACCGCTTCCAGGTCCGACGATAGGTTCACCGGCTTGTTCAGCGCGTTGTTCTTGGCAGCCATTTCCTTGGTATCCTTTCACTCAAAATAGCCGGAAGGGGTTAGCACCCTTCAATCGGCTTCGTCTTCATCATCAAAGTCGTAATCCCCGCCTTCTTCGCGGGCGTATTTTCCAGTCAGCATGGCGAGGCCGGTAACATGGCCCTGCATGGACTTCTCCAGCTCCTCGCGCGATGCACCGGGCATCTGCACCAGCGGCAGGTCAAGCGCGAACAGCTGAAACACGTAATCATGCGGATCGGATCCGGTTGGCGGATCGGGCAGCAGCCATTCCGAATTGCCGAACGAATTCTTGCCCACGCGCGGCGGGGCCTCGCCTTCAAGCAATTTTCCCTTCTGGCCGGGCAGACCCCACACCAGCCAGTGACAGAATGGCGAATCTCCCGGAGCATCGGGGTCTTCCACCACCAGCACCATCTCCTGCGTCCCGGGGGGCGGTGCAGTCCATTCCAGTGGCGGCGCAACGGCGTCTTCCTCGTCGGCGGTGAAGCACGGGTCCAGCTCTCCGCCATCCCGGAATGCAGCGGAGGAGAGGCTGAAGCCAGCCTTGCCCAGCACTTCTGCCGAACCGAGCCGCGCAGCCATCAGCGAGCCATGGCCTTCGCGCACATCTCCCAATGCGGATGCCAGCCAGCCGGGTATCGAATCTGCCATAAGGGTTAGGTTCCTGATCTTGCTTGCGTCCACGAGAGGTGGGCGATGTGCAGAATGCGGCCACGCATTTCAAGGGGGCTTTGCAAGGCACAGTGCTTCACGGGCAGCATCGGGCATCAAAAATCTGGTGAAGTCGACGATTTTCACGGCTCATGCCTTGCCTCGTGCAGACTGCCGGTTTAGCTTTTTTCCATTCGGCGCATCCACGCCAATCATTTCAAATTTCAGGACATTTTCATGCGCACGTCCAGAATCGCCCTTTCCCTAGCCTGCATCGGGATGACAGTTGCTTGCGGCGGCGGCGGTTCGCCAACCCCCTCCCCCGTGGCGACATCGCCCTCGCCAACGCCATCCCCGACGGCGACAACGGCAGCCTGTTCGCTGCAAAACCGGCAGCAATTCGCCTTTGATGTGCTGGACGAGTGGTATCTTTTCCCCGATCTCCTTGCCACCGGCGTAAATCCCGCCGGCTACAATTCGGTCCAGGCCTATATCGATGCTCTGGTGGCCCCTGCGCGGGCGCAGAACCGGGATCGGTTCTTCAGCTATGTCACTTCCATCGCGGAAGAAAATGCGTTTTTCAATCAGGGGGCAAGTGCGGGGTTCGGTGTGCGCCTGGCCTATGACCTCGACGCCCGCCGCGTCTTCGTGGCCGAGACTTTCGACAATACGCCAGCGCTTGGCGCCAATATCGAACGCGGGACAGAATTGCTGGGCATCGGCACAACGTCCGGCAATATTCAGACTGTGAACAGCCTGATTGCCACGGGCGGTGCGCAGGCAGTGATCGACGCGCTGGGGCCGAGCGACCCCGGTGTCGCCCGCGTTCTGCGCATTATCGATGCCAGCGGCATCCAGCGCGAAGTCAGCGTAACGAAAGCGGACTATGCCCTCGATCCGGTGCCACGCTATGGTGCCCAGATCATCACCGACGGCGGCAAGCAGGTGGGCTATGTTCGCCTGACAAACTTCATCGATCCTGCAATCGCCGATTTGCGCGATGCCTTTGCCGATTTTCGCGCCGCCGGAGTGACCGAACTGGTTATAGACCTGCGCTACAACGGCGGCGGCGGCATTAATGTGAACGAGTTTTTCGGCGACATGATGGGCCGCGATCTGGATGGCCAGGTGTTCGAAACCATCGCTTTTCGTGACAGCAAGAGCCAGTTGAACGAGACATACCGGTTCAACGCGCAGCCGCAATCGATCGCCCCCACACGGATTGCCTTCATCACCACGTCCGGCTCCGCCTCCGCTAGCGAGGCCATTATCAACGCCATGGTCCCCTATATCGGCAATGGGCTGGCTATCGTGGGGGAAAACACCTTCGGCAAGCCGGTTGGCCAGTCCGGATTTGATCTGGCGGCCTGTGACGATCGCCTGCGGGTTGTCACTCTCAAGCTTGAGAATGCCAATGGCAATGGCGACTATTACAACGGTCTGGCCGAAACTGTGCCCAATACCTGCCGCGCAACAGATGATCTGTCACACAACTTTGGCGACCCGCAGGAGGCCATGATAGCGACCGCGCTGGATTTCCTGGCGGGGCGAACCTGCACGGCAATTCTCGGTGGGCCTGCCACGACACAGGGCCTTGGCCGTGAATTGCTGCAGCCCGAACGACCAACCTCGGTGCTGGAACATGAGGCTCCCGGCGTTTACTGACCTCAAGAGCCAACCGGGTTGGCCGCTTAGAATGCGCCGGTTTCACTCCCTTCCAGCGACGCACAGCCATGACGCTGCTCGCTGCCCAATTGCAGCGTGGCATTGTAAGGGTAGATGCGGTCGCTCATCCCGTCAGAACAGTCTCCGGGTGTGATCGCCAGATCCACCGCCTGCCCGTCCCACTCCCCGCTGAAGGACAATCCGCCGCGCCCGGCGAAACGGCTGACGGGAATGGGCACGCCATCCGGGTTCTCTGGCGTGGTGTAGGAAAAGGTGCCGCCGGAAACGCGGCCGCCCCAGAATGGCTCAGTCCCATTTACAGCTATCACCGCATCTTCAGGAATCCCGGAATAGGCACTTTCATCGCCGGTATCGCCGGGGACATTGGCGGCCTGCTCGCCCCCGCAGGATACCAGGATAAAGCTGGCTCCGAAAATGTTTATCATTCTGAATAGCATACGCTTTTCCCCGTCTTCCTGCGCATCATAACCGCCGCTGAGGCCACGCGGCCTGGCATCTGACAGGGAACATCCCAGCAGGATCGGGCGTTGTCCAGTCAAAGCAAGTTCAAAGCCGGAGAATTTCCGATGAAAGCCAAGCCACTGATTGTGGGAGCATTTCTGCTCGCTCCCGTCATGGGAGCCGTTGCCGGGCAAGGCATGAGCACACAGCCCATCACGTCCACAACCGAGCTGTCTGCCGCGCTCCCTGAAACGTCTGCAATTGCCACGCAAAGTGCAGCAACGCGCACGGCAGCGCGCTTGCCCGATCACTATGCCATGGAAACGCCGGAAGGCCGGGTGGAAATGCATGAACTGGCATTGCGCGGTCGCTACGCCGACCGTTACGATCGCTACGAAACGTGGCAGCCTGAAGTGGAGGAGAACCTCACAATGCAGGATGCGCGCTGGGTTGACGACGCGCTGGATGCCCGCGCCGAGCGTGCGCTAAGGCCTGATATGCCCGGCGATGCGCGATCCGATGCACAATCCCGGCAGAGCGTGCGTGAGCCGACTGCACATGCAGCGGTGGATAGCCTGCGCGCCGGAGAATCGGGCCGCACTGAAGCGATGTCGCAGAACCCAAACATGTCGACCGCAGAACCGCAAATCGCAAATATGCGGGTAATCAACGTGCAGGAAGCCTTGGCCAGCCAGAATTGAGCGAGCGGGCCATCATGCTGCCATTCCCAGCAGCACAGTGGCAACGCCCAGACCAACTGACAGGGGGAACCGCAGGCTCAGCCACCATGACGGTCTGATTGTCACCAGCCGAAAATCCACCAGTACGCTGCTCAGAATTGCGGCGCCAAGAATGTAAAGCGATGGCCCGGGCCACTGTGCGCCGAAAACCCACGGGACATAAGTCGCCAGAGCCACCAGGCTTGGCGTCACAGCGGCGAGCCAGAGCCATTGCGGGGCACGGCGTCCGCGATCCGGAGAGGCTGAGGCCAGCCCCCACCATAATCCTCCGAGAAAGCTGAAAATAAGCGCGGCATAACCCCAGCCGATAGCCAGCACGCTCCACCGCCATTCGGGTGGGCCAAGCCAGACTGCTGCGACGCAGGCCAGCTGGGGAAGTAGTCCGGCATATCCCAGAAAACGCGCGGCGGGAGGCATTGTTGGCATTGGACAGGCTGTATAACAAATGTGGCAGGCCACCCCAAACGAGAAAAGGCGAGCCCGCATGGACCCGCCTTCTCATTGTGATCTACCGATCGTGTTCAGGGCATCAGCACAGCGTCGATGACATGGATCACGCCGTTGGAGGCATCCACATCGGTCGCGGTCACAGTGGCGGTGTTACCCTGTGCATCGGTCAGCACGACATTTCCGCCGTCGAGCATCGCGGTAAGCGTACCGCCGTTCACGGTTTCAATGGTGTAGCCACCTTCGCCAGCGCTCTCGATTGCGGCGATCAGGTCAGCGGCCATCACTTCGCTCGGCACGACGTGGTAGGTGAGAATGCCGCCAAGCTGCTCGGTTTCCTCAGTGGTCAGCGTTTCCACCGTGCCCTCCGGCAGTGCCTCGAAGGCGGCGTTGGTGGGCGCGAAGACGGTGAAGGGACCATCGGACGACAGTGTTTCGCCGAGTCCGGCAGCCGTCACAGCGGCAACGAGCGTGGAGAAATCAGGATTGCCCTGGGCAACTTCAACAATCGTGCCGGGCGTCGTGGCCTCGGCATTGGCCATTTCATCCGCCATCATCGTGTCGTCTTCCATCGTGGTTTCGTCGGCCGTACCACTGCAGGCGGTCAACGCCAGCGCGGCGGCAGAGGCAGTGAGAATGTGAAGCATCTTCATGATAGGTTATCCTTGCACTTCGGTCAGTCGAATGGCTGAGGGCAAAAGACCCATCCGGACCATCCGTTCACCGCAAGAATGGATGGTAAGGCAGTGCGTTCCGTGCATGGACGAAAGCAGGTAGTGGGCCGAGAAGCCGTAAATGCTTGCTCCGCAACGCATCGACTGTCACTGCGCCGTCAACAGGAGATGGGCCATGACCGCCGACGATGAAGACTATGTCTATGACGAGGAAAGCGGCGAGTGGATGCCCGCGTCCGAACTAGCGGCGAAGCTGGCTGCGGCAGACCGGGTGGAAGTTCGTGATGCTGTGGGCAATATTCTTTCTGACGGTGACCAGGTGACCTTGATCAAGGATCTGGAAGTCAAAGGCGCGGGCCAGACGCTGAAACAGGGCACCCTGATCAAGTCGATCCGGCTGACTGGTGACGCGCAGGAGATCGATTGCAGGTATCCCGGCATCAAAGGCCTGGTGCTGCGCGCCGAGTTCGTGAAGAAACGCTAGTCTTCCTCTATCACACGGCCCAGCACACGCACGGAGCAGCGGTCAACCTGGCCGGAGACGGATGAAGGCACGAGCAGTGTCTCGATCTGCCCGGTACACACGCTGGTCGATCCGCGCACATCCAGTCCAACGGCAAGACTGAAATCGAGATCGGGGCAAGTTCCCCAGGTTTCCAGCAGCCACCGCTCGTTGGCGCCTGTCATCAGGTAAAGTCTTTCATTCCTGTTGGGGCTTTCTGGCGCGCTGGAAAAACCGCTGACCTGCCGCGTGAAAAAGCAGGCCCGGCTGGTGTCGATATTCGCCAGGGTGGGATCGTAAGCATCGGCCTCGGGATCCTCCACCGGCACGCAGGCGGCAAGGCCAGCAAGTGAAATGGTCGCGCCAAGCGAAGCGATGCCTGTGACAAGGCGTGCAAAACGAGCCATGATCAATCTCCTCCATTAACTGAACACTACGCTGCCACGGCTGTTCCGATGCTACGTCGACCTGCCGCAATCCTGACACAACCTGCTTGTATAGAATTGCCAGAGTTTCGCGGCCGGCGCACCATCGGCAATGAAGCGAATGCAACGGACCGGCACCGCCGCATGGCACCCGGTCCTCGAGCCCGCCGGACAGCGGGTAACGCCAGGCATGGCGGCCGATCGCACCAGCCCCACCCGGAGTTGGTGCGATCCTCGTTTGAGAAGCTTGTGATCGTTCCCCGAATTCGTCTGTGCGGCTCCCCCCAAGCATTGCGCTCGCAGCAAGACGGCTACACAATTTTGCGCTTTCCAGGCGACAGCTCGCCTCGATGGCTTGTCTTGGGCACCCGGTTTGCGCACAATCGTCCCGCATGAGCCGTCAACACACATCCTTTGCCAAATTCTGGCTGTCCTATTTGCAAGAGCATTCGCGGCCTCGCACCCGCGCATTGCACTATGTTGGCACCACCCTTGTCCTCTTCGTCGCGCTGGTGGCGTGTGTGACCGGGCGCTGGTGGCTTCTGCTCGCCATGCCAGCGGCGGGGTATTTCTTCGCCTGGCTCGCTCACTTTACAGTCGAGAAGAACCGTCCGGTGACTTTCACATATCCATTGTGGAGCCTGGCGGCAGACTTTCGCATGTGGTGGCTCTGGCTAACCGGCCGCCTGCAGCCAGAGCTTGATCGTGCCGGTATAGGCAAGCCTGACTGAACCGGCACGCCTTCCGCCAGCCCGATGTAGAGAAACACGCGCACATCCTGGCGCATCCTGCGATATTGTGTTGCACCAGCCAGAATTTGAAAAGGTCGCTATTCGCCCGGACCTTGCCGTCACCAGTTCTACCCAGCGTGATTGGTTACGGCGTAGCCATCCCGCGCTCCCTCAGATCACGATCAGGGCGCGAACCAGCAATATGCATGAAAACGTGCAGGCAATGGTGCGAACGTGGTTCAAGCGGGTCCAGCGAAGCAGGTAGTCCGCCCACACCGCGCGCCCTTCCGCGCTGGGGGGGTCAGCAGCGTCGAGCCGATTGTTAAGCGGCACATTGCCCGCGGCTGTTACCACGAACATACCAATGACGTAGAGCGCCCCGCCAGCCAGAACTTCCACCCGCGCCGGTCCGGCCAGACCCATAAGGGCCAGTCCCACCAGCGCAGCGCATACCAGGCTGCTGAGCATGAATAGCGGCAGGAAGCTGCTTTGCAGGATCACGCGATTGATCGACTGCATGGCACGCGCCCCGTGTTCCTCACCCAGCGCGGCAAAGGATCGCATCGCGAAGGCGGAGAAGGTGAAATAGATGCCCGCCATCACGCCCGCCGATACCGCAGCGAACCACAACAAACCTTCTACCAGCACGGTCATCTCTGCCCCCTTCGTCATAGCCTCCGCCAGCAATTTGGCGGTGCTCGCCCACATTGCGTTGCATCTCGCGCGCCTGCAAGTGCATCGCCCTGTTCAAGGGGCGGAACACGGCGCGCCAAGGCTTCGTAGGGCATATCCTGCAATGCGAAGGTGGCTGCCCGGGCGGCACCAATGACAGCCGGGATCGGGAAGGCCGGAAGAAATCAGTAGCCGAATTATTCCTCGCGCGCTGCAGCAGCGGCGGCTTCCTCGGCAGCAACAGTCTCCTCGGTAGCAATACGCTGCAGCCGTTCTTCTTTCGCTTTCACGCGGTCTTCCTCGACCTTGCGGGCCTGTTCAGCCAGCCCGCGCCAGGTCTTCTCGGCTTCCAGATAGCGACCCCGCACATTTTCGAGCTCGGCGTTCTCGGCGTCGGTCGCGGCCTCGTCAGCACGCTGCTTGTAGAAAGTATAATTCTGCGACATCGCTTGCCTCGCTGACTGGAAGTTCGATGGAAGGCGGAAACGGGTGGGTACGTGACCCGTGCATTCCCGCCCTCCAGTCCGCCCGCCCTCACAGGCGGAAACAGACTTTGATATCAGTCGGCAGCGGAGAGGTTGACGGCGCTTTCCTTGCCGTTGCGTCCGGTTTCGACTTCGTAGTTCAGACGCTGTTCCTTATCGAGCGTCTGCATGCCGGCGGCCTGTACGGCACTGATGTGCACGAAGCTGTCGGCGGAACCGTCGTCGGGCTGGATGAAGCCATAGCCCTTGTCGGCGTTGAAGAATTTTACGGTGCCAGTCTTTGACATGATGTGTTCCTTTCAAGAACGTGTGTTGCCCCGCAGCGACATGCCGCGTGGTCGTGCAAATCGTCATCGAAAAGGAAGTCTTAGTCAGGTTAACGCCGGGGCCTTCAACAAGGGCAAGCGGCGGTCGGCAAGTCTAGAAGTCCGTCGCAATATATCGACGTAAGCGGGGGCTATGTAGGGCACGCGAAGGCATTTGGCCAGCTTTTCCGCCAAATGGCGATCAGGGGCGCCGATCGTCCGTCCACCGATGCCGCGCCAGACCGATATCCAGCCGGTATTTCCGGATGCGTTCCTCATAATAGTCGACAAGGTCGAAATAGGTCTTGCGATCAGCCAGCGACTTTGCGGTGCGCTGGTTCATCACCGCGCGCTGGTAGTTGGAAAGCAACTGGTTGAGATCCATCGAACGTATCCTGTCAGGACAGCGCACCGGTATTGGCGCAGCTGCGGCTAGGAGGCGGAATGGATGGATGCGGCAAGCCGTCGACCGTCGATTGCGACTGGTAGCTGGTGTCTTATAACAGTAAAACGGTGGAAGAGCAACGAGGCGAAGCAGCGCGCGGGCGAATTCGTGCAAGGGTCTGCGTGAAAGCGCGTAGGGTGCGCGCGGGGCATTCCGTCCCGATTGGAACAGACCATGGCCAAGGGCCAGATGAAGAAGTCCCGCGAGAACCGCAAACCCAAGGCGGACAAGGGGCCCAAGCCGAATGCCAGCCAGCCCAGCCTGAAGGCCGGAGCGATCAAGGGGCTGGAGAACATGAAGAACAGCTAGAGCCCGCTCGTCAGGCCAGCTAGGGCGGGCCGCATGGACAATGCCACCCCGCCCCCGCCTCCGCCTCCGCCCCCGCCTCCACCGTCGGCCGCGCTGCACACGGCGCCCGTCACGATCCTGGTGGATGCGGACGCGTGCCCGGTGAAGGAGGAGGTGTACCGCGTCGCCCAGCGGCACGGTGCGCATGTGCGCGTGGTGAGCAACAGCCCGTTCCGCGTGCCGGTGAGCGACACGGTGAAGCGCGTGACCGTGGGCGATGGTTTTGACGCCGCGGACGACTGGATTGCCCAGCACGCCAATGCGCGCAGCGTGGTAATCACCGCCGACATCCTGCTGGCCGAACGGTGCCTGAAAGCAGGCGCACAGGTGCTCGCCCACAATGGCAGGGAGTTCGATCACGGCAGCATCGGCTCCGCCATCGCCACCCGCGCGATCATGGCGGACCTGCGCAGCGGGATGGACGGGCCACTGGGAGCAGCAGGAGGTGGCCCGCCGCCGTTCACGAAGGCCGATCGATCCCGCTTCCTGCAGGTACTGGACCGGGTACTGGTGAAGCTGGGTCGCTGACCGGCTAACCTGGGAAAAGATGGGACACTGGCCTGGGGTGGAAACCGCGCTTTTGTAACCGTGGCCGCACACGGTGTGACCTTGCGCTGCAAAATGTCTCGAGGGCGTGCCAGCAGCGGGCGTGGTCAGAGGAGGATGGTTCGGGCGGAGAGGGCGGTGTTGTGATGCATATGCCGGGGAGCGGCGCATGGTGGTGGGATTGTAGGGAAGTGAGACCCGTTTTCACCAATTTTCAAACCATCCCCGCCATACTGAATGCATGGAAACGCTCGATTTTCTTCTGGCCCGCCCAATCGCGCTATTCGTCGTTCTGGCACTCGGTGCTGCGATAGGTATCGCGGTTGATCGCTTCGTGACACGCGCGGAGCAGGCGAAGCGAAAGGCTTACTGGCGCGGACGCAATGCCGGAAAGGGCAAGCGCGGCGACAACGTGCACGCGATCAGGCCGGTGAGTGAACCCGAAGCGAGCAAGGCCGATTTTGCCGCAGACCAGCTCAAGGCTGTCAGCCGCGCCACATTCACCTCCCGCAGCCTGCTCAACAAGTCGGAGGCCAAGGTGTTCGAGGCGCTGGACAAGGCCGTGATCGCCCGCAATCCCGGCTGGCAGGTGATGGCGCAAGTCTCTCTGGGCGAATTCCTCGCCAGCCCGGACAAGGACGCCTTCCTCGCAGTCAATTCCAAACGCGTCGATTTCGCCCTGATGGACCAGAAGTGCCGTGTAGTTCACGCGCTGGAATACCAGGGGTCAGGACACCACGCCGGCCCGTCCGCCGCCGCGCGGGATGCTGTAAAGAAAGAGGCTCTGCGCAAGGCGGGGATCGGCTATCACGAGATCGTGGCGGGGCACACGACGCCGAGTGAGTTGCGAGTTTTGGTGGGAAAATTGGTGCCAGAACTATCGGAACGCGGCTGAGGTCACTCTCTTGCGGTCAGCCTATCGATGAATTCCCAAAGGTTGGCGCGATCAAGCATGGCACAAACCTCGTGTGCTATCGCTTCAGGGTCGCGATTTGCGAAATCGAACCAATGGTCGCCCCAGTTCACGCGCAGTTCGGAGCCCAGACGGTGCCGCTCCTGCAAATAGCTCGTTCGCGCCTTTGCAAGCGGAACGTGCTTGCCGTGGAAATCGAACCCTTCGGCGGCGCAGCGTCCCAGTTCCACTACGAAGCTGCCGCCATACCTGTTGAACTGCACGCTTAGCAGGTCCGCCGCATCGCCGCGCAGACGGTGGAAGTGGGGTAATGTGCCTTTGAAACCCATGCTGCGCAGGTGCGGGACGACAATGCTCTTTAGCGCCGCATCCATGTCCGCCCGCGTGAAATCGGGCGGTGGTGGCGCGGTGCGATCATCACGCGGGAGCGGTTTGGCCCCCATCGCCACCTGCAGGATGCGGCGAAGCATATTCAGCCGTCTGCCTTCACATACAAGTCCCCACCCTCGTTATACCGCCGCGACATTTCCTCCATGCCTTCCTCGGCGTTGGCTTTCGCTTCGTCCGGGGTTTCGCCAGCGACGTTCTCCGTCGCCAGATAGCTGTCGGAGTTCTGCTTGGCAGCAAACTCGCGCACTTCCTGCGAGATCTTCATCGAGCAGAACTTCGGCCCGCACATGGAGCAGAAGTGCGCCGTCTTGGCGCCTTCTGCGGGAAGCGTCTGGTCGTGGTATTGTTCTGCCGTGTCAGGGTCCAGCGACAGGTTGAACTGGTCGCGCCAGCGGAATTCGAAGCGGGCTTTCGACAGCGCATCGTCGCGCACCTGCGCTGCCGGGTGGCCCTTGGCAAGGTCTGCCGCGTGGGCGGCCAGCTTGTATGTCACCACGCCGACTTTCACATCGTCGCGGTCGGGCAGGCCGAGGTGTTCCTTGGGCGTGACATAGCAGAGCATCGCCGTGCCGTACCAGCCGATCTGCGCTGCACCGATGCCGCTGGTGATGTGGTCATACCCCGGCGCAATGTCGGTGACGAGCGGGCCGAGGGTGTAGAACGG
>MDTG01052117.1_pt1 | contig 11178 bp, 7 predicted proteins | sample 811421 | NCBI WGS metagenome assembly MDTG01 (sample SAMN05326645, study PRJNA326480) | marine metagenome | isolation source: seawater | place: Pacific Ocean: South East | collected 2011
CAGCGCGGCAGTGAACATCGAGATGAACTGACCCCCAAAGGGTTTGCAAGTAATCACTCCGGTGGTGTTTTGGGCGGAATATCAACAGGACAAGAGATTGTTGCTAATATTGCACTAAAGCCAACATCGAGTATTACGGTTCCAGGTGAGACGATTAATCGCAGCGGAGAGTCGACAGAGCTAATCACCAAAGGTCGTCACGACCCTTGTGTAGGTATTCGCGCAGTACCAATTGCGGAGGCGATGTTAGCGATCGTGATCTTAGATCACCTGCTCCGCCATAGAGGGCAAAATCACGGCGTAGTGACAGAAACTCCAGCTATCTGAGCGGCCATTTATGAAGCCCACCAAATTGGTGGGCTTTTTTGTTGTTTAATGAAAAGGTGTTTCGGTATCGTAATTGAATGAGGGTAAGCGCCAATTATATCTGACCGCAGCCATTCTCAGGGTATAACCGGCCACTAAAGTAACTATTGTCGCGGTAACGTCATTAACGGAAAAATTGATCAACAATAAATATAACCCAGAAGAGGCGAGTGCTACAGAGGCATACAGCTCCTCATGTAAGACTAATGGTGTTTGACGACAGATCAAGTCACGCAGCAAACCGCCGAATACGCCAGTAACCAGTGCCGATACCATACAAATTAAAGCATGCAGTCCCATCCCCAAGGCAATTTTGGTCCCAATGATACTAAAAACGATAAGGCCAAGTGCATCAAGTCGAATAAAGAGGCCTTTGAGTTTGACTATCCATTTTGCAATGCCTGTGGTTAGTACTCCTGCAAAACAGGTGATCGCAAGGAACTGGGGATTTTCAACCCAGCCCAAGGGATAGTGTCCTAGTAGAATATCTCGAATTGTACCACCACCGATTGCTGTTGCACTGGCAACAAGCATGACACCAAACCAGTCCATTTTACGACGTCCTGCGCTCATGGCTCCGGTCATTGCTTCTGCGGTAATACCAATAATATACAATACACTCAGTAACATGGATGGAATCTCAAATAATGGTGGTAAACAAATAGCTCTCTGTAACGATAAAGAGATTTTAGAGAGAAATGTGATCTATGACGAATGATAAAATATAGGTAAAAATGAACGTTTCGGATTAGAATTTCTAATTCAAATTATATCTGACTTTGACTTATCTATGTAAAATGCGAAAATTGTTGGCCAAGTAAATGTAAGTTGTAATCCAGCTGATGAAACATGAATATCAAGATTTAATCACTATTTTTGACAATACCTTTTTTGAGGACTTTCAAACTCGGCTTGAATTGGGCACAGATGAGCCCATTTATCTTCCAGCAAGTGAGCAAATTCCTTTTCACAGAATTGTTTTTGCCAATGGCTTTTTTTCATCAGCCCTTCATGAGATTTCACACTGGTGCGTAGCAGGACCGCAGAGAAGGTTGCTTGAAGATTTTGGTTATTGGTATGAACCGGATGGAAGAACACAAGCGCGTCAGGAAGAATTTGAACGGGTTGAAGTACGCCCCCAAGCTTATGAATGGATCCTCTCTCAAAGTGCTGGTTTTCCGTTTACAGTCAGCTGTGATAATTTAAACGGTGACTTTGAGCCAAACAGAATTGCATTTATGACTCGTGTTCATCGAGAAGTCCTCGATATTCTGAAAAGTGGTCTTCCCCATAGAGTCAAGCTGTTGTCAGAAGCACTTCGTACGTTTTATCAAACACCACAGCTTACCGAAGAAGCATTTGTTGTGACTTAAGCATAGGCTGTTTGCTTATTTCATCGATTCTGCGTGTTCAACCGACAAAAATAATTCTGATATTGGGTTGCTATGAGCCAATAGATTGCTTTGCCTTCAGCGATATGAGAAGCTTGCGCGCGTTTTTAAGAATGAATATAACTTAGGCATAATTGCACCATGATTATTGAATTTGAAGAGCAGCTCCTTGAATTAATTGATATGCGTATTGCGACAGCTTCAGACGATGAGCTTTTTGCCGGTGGGTACTTACGTGGGCATATCTCACTCTCTGCCGTGGCGTGTGAGGAAGAGGGTATCTCTGATATTGAGCAACTCAAAACGCGGATCCAAGATAGCCTAGATGAAGCGCGCTCAGAACTATCACCTGCCGATCGTATTATCGTGAATGATTTGTGGTTGGAATTGGTCAATAACGCTGAGTGACTTCTGAACGATCACGTTGGACCGGGTTATCCAACGTGACGATTTAACCAAGCACTCTATTCTAACAATCTTGCTCGGTTATCGGCTTTCCTTTTTTGAGCTTTCTTACCCACATTCGACTTGGATGTAGTAGTTCGAGAATGTCGTTAGGAAGAGGGATAGGGTCTTGGCAGATCTGTGAAGCGAGCACCTCTGCCATTAGTGGCGCAGTGCTCAGCCCTCTTGAGCCAAGCCCCAATAGACAGTAAAGATTAGGGTGACTCGAAACGTTCGGGACTTGTTGATTCTTCTTTTTAGGCAGATCGTTATAGATGGCTTTTATTTCTTCCAACTTTCCCACATTTCCGACAAAAGGCAAGTGATCTCGGCTGACACAACGTATTCCTTGTCTCGATTGATTATCAGAAGCATCTACTTGTTCAGTCCAAGCCTTATTAGGAATGCATTTCTTTAGTTTCTCAATGTTTTCTACTTGAGCTTTGGGGTCAAAGTGTGTGTTCAGATTATCGCGATCGTAACTTGCCCCGATACAAAGCCTATTGTTATCAGGACTGACTGGCGTCATATAACCATCATAACAGAGGACAGAATTGAGTTTTTCGAGCTCGGAATTGCTCGCGATATGACTGATTTGTCCTTTGACTTTGCCTAATGGAAGATCGGAGCTTTGACTAAAATCAGAAAACTGATGACCGTTGGCGATAATCACCGTGTCGTGAACGTATTGTTTATCTCCACTAAATATTGACCATACACGCTCAAGATCACACCATTCTAAATGTTCAATCTTTGTTTCAAAAAAAGGCTGAAAATTATCGTGTTTCGCCAAATGCTCAAAAATTTTCTCGGTCAATTGCGCGGGGCAAACCCATCCACCCAAAGGATAATAGATACTTGGATGGCCGACATTTAAACCAACCGTTTTGTTGGTCTGAGTTGCATCAAGTGAGTGGACTAGCTCAGGACTAAAGCCTGCATTGAGAATTTTATTTAGTTTAGTTGTTGCATCGTCACACCACATTAATTGCGTCACGCCACACCAATCATGGTTAAACTCGAAACGTTGAGCTGCCTGATTGATAAATTGACGAGCAAACAGAAAAGCAGGAGTAAATACCCTAGACACCCCTGAGTGATCACCATTTAAGAGCGGGTATATTGCGCCTTGTAAATTACCCGAAGCACCTTGTGCTGCTCGAGTATCTTGGCAATATAGGCTGACGTTTAGGCCTCGTCTTGTCAGCGACTCAGCGAGGGCCGCACTGGCAATACCGCCACCGATAATCGCCACATTTTTGACATGTTCATTAGACTCACGATAAAACCAAGGTTTAAAATTTGACTGTGCCACCTTTGTGACCATTGTACCTGCAAGCATGTCCCTTTTAGTGCCAAATCCTTTGACTTTTTTCATTTCAAAGCCAGCGTCAATCAGGCCACGTCTGACGAAGCCCGCAGCGGTAAATGTGGCGCAACTGCAATCTTTTTTCCCCAGTTTAGCCATTTTGTCAAATAGTTGTTGATTCCACATTTCAGGGTTTTTACTTGGTGCAAAGCCATCTAAAAACCATGCATCAATAAGGCCTTTCTCGCTTACTGGCACCTTAGGCATACAGTCCTTTATATCGCCGAACCAAAGATCTAATGTAATTACACCGTTGCCAAGAACGATACGATGACATTCGGGGGTAGCGATCGGATAATGCTCAACAAGCTCTCGACTAAGTTCAGACAATTCTGGCCAAGCTTTGTGTGCTTTGATTAGGTCTTCTCGACTTACGGGAAACTTCTCGAAGCTAATAAAATGTAATTCTTTTAATACAGAGCCTGGATTATTTCGTAAGAATTCGGCGAAAGCTTGCCATGCTGCTAAAAAATTGAGCCCAGTACCAAAGCCAGTTTCGGCAATAACAAATCGCCTCTGTTCATATGTTTGCCACCTTTCTGGCAGATGATTGCTTTGTAAAAAGACATAGCGAGTTTCTTCCAAGCCATTGACATTGGAAAAGTAAACATCATCGAAACGGTCTGAAACGGGTGTCCCTGACTCATTCCATTCGAGTTTTGCGTTGGTTATTGAAGCCATAGTATCTGAGATATGCGATTGAAGGCGATATTATTGGGTTTATTGTACGGTTTTATGGGAAAGCTGACCACTTTTCTCACATATGTTAGTTATTATCTAGCTGATTTTTGAATTATAGGAATGTCATAATGAAACGAGTCGTGATCACCGGTATGGGAATCGTCTCAAGTATCGGCAACAACGTCGAAGAAGTTTTAGCGTCTCTTAAAGCAGGTAAATCTGGTATTACTGCCTCTGAACAATTTAAAGAGCAAGGTTTACGCTCTCAAGTTTGGGGGGATTTGAAGATCAATCCTTCAGAATTGATTGATCGTAAACAGATGCGCTTTATGGGTGATGCGGCTGCTTATGCATACCTATCAATGCAGCAAGCGATTGAAGATGCAGGGTTACCTGAAGAATTGGTTTCAAGTGATCGCACTGGTATCGTTGCAGGTTCAGGCGGTGCGTCTGCGTTGAATCAGACAGTCGCGACAGATACGATGCGCGCGAAAGGCGTTAAGCGCGTTGGGCCGTATATGGTTCCTCGCACCATGTCTTCGACTGTTTCTGCGTGTCTGGCCACACCGTTCAAAATTCGAGGTGTTAATTACTCTATGAGCTCAGCTTGTGCGACATCAGCACATTGTATTGGCCACGCGATGGAACTTATTCAACTTGGTAAACAAGATATTGTTTTTGCCGGTGGTGGTGAAGAACTTGATTGGTCACAAACCATGATGTTTGATGCTATGGGTGCTCTTTCTACCAAATACAATGAAACACCAGATCAAGCTTCACGAACCTATGACGCGGATCGTGATGGTTTTGTAATCTCTGGTGGTGGCGGTATGTTAGTTGTCGAAGAGTTGGAGCATGCTTTAGCGCGTGGTGCTAAAATTTACGGCGAAATTGTGGGTTATGGTGCGACTTCTGATGGCTACGATATGGTAGCACCATCAGGTGAAGGAGCGATACGTTGTATGAAGATGGCTATGCAAGATGTTGAGAGCGTTGATTACATCAATACTCATGGCACCTCTACACCCGTTGGTGATGTCAAAGAGCTCGGTGCTATTCAGGAGCTTTTTGGCGACAATAGCCCTGCAATTTCAGCGACAAAAGCTATGACAGGTCATGCTCTTGGTGCTGCTGGCGTGCATGAGGCGATATACTCGACTCTTATGCTTGATAATAACTTCATTGCCCCAAGCATCAATATCGCTAATCTAGATGAAGCGGCGCAAGGCCTTGATATTGTGTCAGAAGCGCGCGACGCACAGCTCAATACTGTCATGTCTAATAGCTTTGGTTTTGGCGGTACCAACGCCACGCTTGTGATTAAAAAATTCGAGGCATAACTGCTTACGATGAGAGCCCAATATCTTTGGGCTCTACGAGATTTCCAGAGCCGATCAAACTTTTTCAAGTTTAATCACAGACGCAGATTTTAGTTCCTGGAGAGCGAGCTAAATTCCTTTTGTTCTGGATTATTGCCCGATGTTATATCGGGCATTTTTCTTTCAGTTAAAGTGCAGATTATTACTCGACACTGGTTGAGGTTTTCTGCACAATATTTTCACCAGTCCATAATAACTCTTCTCGTTTATGAATATTCTTGTAGATGAAAATATGCCCTATGCTGAGCAACTATTTAGTCGGCTCGGTAACGTAATTTTAAAGCCGGGTAGGGAGCTTGTAGCCTCTGACTTAGTCGATATTGATGCACTTATGATACGTTCAGTGACCCGAGTCGACTCTGAACTTATTGCTCGAGCAAACCAGTTAAAATTTGTTGGCAGCGCAACGGCAGGCATTGATCATGTCGATCAGAATCTTCTGCAACAGAAGGGGATCTATTTTACAGGCGCTCCCGGCTGTAACAAAGTTGGGGTTGCTGAATATGTTATCAGTGCCATGTTGGTGCTCGCTCAGGAACAAGGCTTTTCTATTTTTGATAAAACAGTCGGGATCATTGGTGCTGGTGAAGTTGGTACTTATCTGCAGCAGTGTTTGGAAGGTATAGGGATAAAAGTTCTCCTGAATGACCCATTGAAGCAGGCATGTGGTGATGAACGTGAATTTACTCCACTTGAGGCCCTGATAGGTCAGGCAGACATTATAACGCTGCACACGCCGATAACCAAAGAGAGCGAATATCCTACTTATCATCTATTCGATCAAACAAGGTTATCAAGCTTACGGGGTGATCAGATTCTGATAAATGCTGCCCGAGGAGCGATTGTCGATAATTCTGCTCTAAAACAGCGTCTATTAAAAAACGATGGATTTACAGCTGTACTGGATGTATTTGAATATGAACCGCAAGTGGACCTAGATTTAGTCCCTTTACTCGCGTTTGCCACGCCACATATTGCTGGCTACGGACTTGAGGGTAAAGCTCGGGGAACCACTATGATTTTTAATCATTTTTGTCGTTTTTTAAATCGTGATCTCAATGTGGATGCGGCTGAATTACTTCCGGTAGCCCCTATCCCTTCACTAAACTTAAAATCAAACTGTAATGAGGCGATACTGCACAATATCACTCAACTAGTTTATGATGTGCGAAAAGATGACGCGCTTTTCCGTCGTAAGATCCATATGCAGGGTGCATTTGATAAAATGCGTAAGCACTATTGGGATCGTCGGGAATACAGTTCCATTAAAATATCAGGCAGTGATTATCATCACCTGACAATGTTAGAAAAACTTGGTTTTCAAGTTGAGGTAAATGAATGAGCGAGCAATTTAATATTGCCATTTTGGGTGCAACGGGTGCCGTTGGTGAAACCATATTGGAAGTGCTAGAGGAAAGAAAATTTCCTGTTGGTGAACTGTATTTATTGGCCAGTGAGCGGAGCGAGGGAAAGACCTATCGTTTCAGAGGCAAAACAGTAAAAGTTGAGAATGTAGAAAATTTTGATTGGTCTCAAGTACACATTGCTCTGTTTTCTGCTGGCGGAGAGCTTTCTGAAAAATGGGCTCCAATTGCAGCGGATGAGGGAGTTGTGGTTATCGACAACACTTCTCAATTTCGTTATGAGTACGATGTACCTTTGGTCGTTCCCGAAGTGAATCCGGAAGCGATTGCTGAGTTTAGAAATCGCAATATCATTGCAAACCCTAATTGTTCAACCATTCAGATGTTGGTGGCACTTAAACCCATTTATGATGCTGTAGGTATTGAGAGAATCAATGTATCAACCTATCAATCCGTTTCTGGTGCCGGGAAAGCAGGTATTGATGAGCTTGCAGGACAAACAGCCAAGCTATTAAACGGCTTACCAGCTGAAAGCGAGCAATTTTCTCAACAGATTGCCTTCAACTGTATTCCACAAATCGATCAGTTTTTAGAAAACGGTTACACCAGAGAAGAAATGAAAATGGTGTGGGAGACTCAAAAAATCTTCAATGATCAAGGCATCACTGTCAATCCTACGTGTGTTCGAGTCCCTGTTTTTTACGGACACGCTGAAGCTCTACATATTGAGACATGCAGTCCTATCGATGCGCAAGAAGTCAAAAATCTATTGGCTCAAACTGATGGTATTGATGTTTTTGAGGGAGATGACTTTCCGACCCAAGTTCGAGACGCAGGTGGCAAAGATAATGTTATGGTTGGGCGCATACGAAACGACATCAGTCATCATAGTGGGATCAACCTGTGGGTTGTCGCTGATAATGTGAGAAAGGGGGCTGCGACGAATGCAGTGCAAATCGCTGAAGTTTTGATTAGGGACTACTATTAATTAATTGTTCATTTCTTTGAGCCCCCACTACTTTGTGGGGCTTTTTTTAATCAAATTTTGAAAATTTGTGTGAGATTAATGCGAATATGGCGCAGGACACACATTTTTTACCTCTACACCTATAGTTTTAGTGGCTTTATCCGATATATTTAACAGATCATTGTCTTTATTTTAATTGAGCACATAGCTGAGCCTTATATGCGTCGAATTCTACAGCGTCTACTATTCTCACTTGTAATAGTTGCCGTGACTCAAATATCTACCGTAAATGCGGAAAGCATTCGTTTAAAGGGGCCGGACGGTCAGGTACAGTCCTCCCCACGTTTTTCTAATGCCCAAATGCCTGCATTTGAGCCAGCTCGCTTCTACGGACCTACGACCGAACAAGAAACACTTTGGAGTATTGCTTCCAGATTGCGGCCCGCGAGCGACGTTACAGTTCAACAAACACTCTATGCGATTTTTCAGATCAATCCGCAAGCTTTCGCTAATCAGAATATTCACGAGCTAATACCAAGGAGTACGATTCGAGTCCCTTCTTTGAGTCAGGTACGCTCGGTTTCAACGCAAGAAGCCGTCAATGTTATGGCTGCTCACAAAGCTCGATTAGTAATAAGTTCGACGGCTCCCACATTGCCAAGCTCGGTGCCAGCCAATAACACAATGCCAGACAAAGCTCCACAAACAAGCCAAACACCTAAAGAGAGAGCTAGCGATAAACCAGCCGAAACGACAGACTCAATGGTTCCCCCGTCTGATAGTAGCAATGACGTTAGTGTCGCTAAGCTGGTGACCAAAGAAAAAAATAAGCAAGTAAAAAGCCTAGAGACTCAACTCGAGAGCTCCGAGACTGAGTTACAGGCATTAGAAGAGAAAAACCTCAAGCTTCGTATGATGCTTGCTGATGTTCAGTCTGAGGTGGATGTCCTTAATGATAAAATACTGGGTGAAACCAAGATACGAAATGAGGTCGAGAAGTTACTAGAGGCTGAACGTCAGCGTGTCGAGGAAGAGAGACAACTTGCACCCACAGCTATGGATCAGCTCCTCTCCAGTACTGGCTTAGTTGCAGCTTTAGCGATTATTCCAGGCTTAGTTATGGGGATTATTATTGTGCTCCTCATCGGCCGGAGATCAAAAGAAGAGACGCCTCCAGCGCCAGTTGAGCCTCCTCCTGTTACTGCTGCTGAGCCAGAGGTGCAAGAAACTTACGATGAAGATCTTGATGACGACCTTTTACTCGATGATAATTTATTTGGAGATTCAGAGAAAGACAGCGAAGAATCTGGTGAGGGTTCTGAAAGCTCGGAAGAAGGTGACGTCGATGTATTCGCGGACCTTGACGATGAAGATCTTAATTTCAACCTAGAGGGTGAAGAGGGCGAAGATCCGTTTGCTGGTATCGGTGATGATGGTGATCTTGATGAGTCACTTGCCGATATCGAATCTAATGGCAGTGATATCAGTGTCAATGGAGATGAAAAAGCACTTGGCATTGAAGAAATGGAACGTGCAATTGATGAAGTTGCATCCGAAGATTCAGAAGAAAGTGACTTTGATTTATCAGACGGAGAAGAGTTCTCTCAAGATGACCTTGATTCCTTGCTTGCTAGCGATGGTAGTAATGAAGAGTTGGGCGGTGATGAACTTGATCAATCGTTGTTGGATGATTTGCTTACTGATGGTACAGGTGACGATGCCGCAAAGAGTGATGAGTTTGATCTAGGCGAGGAGCTAGATTCTGACCTCAGTGAGCCGAGCCTTGCAGCAGATAGTGAAATTGATGATATTTTTGCTCAGATGGATGCTCAGGCAGACCTTGACGCATTAGAAGCAAGCGCAATTGATGAGACAGAATTACTAGATGATATTCTTGAAGAAGATAATGTTGATCTAGAATCTGACAGTACCGATTTGCTGGACGAGATTATCGAAGCTGAGCCAGAAGGCGGCACAGAAAAGCCAGCGGAAGATCTCGAAGTTTTTGATGAGTTAATTACAGCGGATGAACTAGATGAAAGTAATACGGATCTTCTTGATGATTTAATCGATGAACCATCAGAGACCGTTGATTCAGATCTTGATGCACAGTTGGATGAGTTGATTGATACGGATATTGTTGATGATGAGCTCATAGAAGACAGTATTGATTTGCTTGATGAGCTAATTGAAGATTCTGATGACGACACTACCGTTGACCTTGACGCTGAATTGGAGAGTATCGCTGATCAAGATCTCCTTGCTGATGAAGTTATTGAAGATAGTACGGATTTACTTGATGAACTCATTACTGAAACAGAAGACAGCACTGTTGCCGATTTGGATTCAGAGTTAGATACTCTTATTGATAATGATGTAGCTGATGAGGATCTTGATCTAGGGGAAAGTTCTGAACTATTAGATGAATTGCTGGATACCGATGATTCAGATGAAGTTATCGATGAGGGTGTCGATCTCTTTGAAGAGTTAGCAGAGATAGATAAAACTGGGGATGATGAATCTCAGGAACTCGTTGAGCCTCAGTCTACCTCTGATGATAAAGATTTTTCTAGCGATGAATTTGTTGATGATCTATTGAGTGTTGCACCCGAGGGTGACCCTCTTTTAGATAATATTGATTTGAGCGAAAATTCACCAGACGGTAATGAAGAACTTGAACTCGATGAAGGCACAGAGCACTCTACTTTAGAGCCAGAGCCAGAGCCAGAGCCAGAGCCAGAGCCAGAGCCAGAGCCAGAGCCAGAGCCAGAAGATGATTGGCTTTCCTCAGCGATAGAAGAGGTTGAAGGTTTACATAGCGAGGACGACGATCTCCAAACATCTGATTCTTCCGAGCCTTTAGATGATGCCTCGGCTGACACATCAGACTCGGCTAGTGAACTAAGCGAGGATCTTGATCATTCTGAAGCTTCCAGCATAATTGCCGATGAAGCAAACTTTGAACCCGATCAACAAAGCAGTGTTGAGGAAGATCTACTTGCCCAACAGGAGCAAACAGACTTACCTCAAAGTGATGAACTATCTGAGCAACCTTTTGATAGTGATGCTCTTAACCCAGATGTAAGTGATCATGAATTAGATAAGGGGACATCTCTCGATGAATCAGAAAAGCCTGAGCTAGAGGCCGTTGACGACTTGGACTCTGAGCCAGTTGAAGAAGAGTCTGAAGTCCCCGATGTTAGCGAAGAGTCTGTCG
>MDTG01183945.1_pt1 | contig 11178 bp, 11 predicted proteins | sample 811421 | NCBI WGS metagenome assembly MDTG01 (sample SAMN05326645, study PRJNA326480) | marine metagenome | isolation source: seawater | place: Pacific Ocean: South East | collected 2011
AACAAACTTAGAGATAAAGCTGTTAAAGCGATAAATGAAACTATTTTCTACCCAACCAAAGGTAAGGATAGGCTTTTATCAATGATTGAAGGAAGACCAGATTGGTGCGTTTCAAGACAACGTGTTTGGGGAGTACCATTACCAATTTTTATTAATAAAAAAACCAGAGAGCCTCTAAAAGATCAAAAAATCATAGATAGAATTGCTTCTATTTACGAAAAACAAGGCTCAGACTGTTGGTTCACTGACGATGCGAAAATTTTTTTAGGCGACGATTATGATACTAAAGATTATGAAAAACTTAACGATATCGTTGAAGTGTGGTTCGATAGTGGTTCAACACACAGTTTTGTTTTAGAAAAAAGAAAGGACCTTAAATGGCCTGCAGATATGTATTTAGAAGGATCTGACCAGCACAGGGGATGGTTCCATTCATCCTTACTAGAATCATGCGGAACTAGAGGTAAAGCACCATTCAAAAGTATTCTTTCACATGGTTTTGTCGTAGACGGTAAAGGCATGAAAATGTCTAAATCAATGGGTAACGTTATTTCTCCAGAGGATATTTTGAAGAATTATGGCGCAGACATTCTTAGAGTTTGGGCTTCAGCTTCTGATTATGCTGAAGATTTAAGAATAGATAAAAACATTTTAATACAACATGCAGAATCATATAGAAAAATTAGAAATACTTTCAGATTTATGCTTGGAAATTTAAAAGACAATTTCGAAAAGCAAAATTTTGAAAAAATTGAATTAAATGAACTTGATGAATTAGAGCAATTTATTTTGCATAAATTATTTATATTGAATAAATCTTTTGACGAAAATTTGAAAAATTATAATTTTCATAAATTGTATAAAGAGCTATTAAATTTTTGTACTTTGGATCTTTCTTCGTTTTATTTTGATATTAGAAAAGATGTCCTTTATTGTGACAGCTTAAGTTCAAAAAAAAGAAAAAATTGCGTAATTGTCCTCAACATTATTTTAGAAAGTTTATTGAAATGGTTTGCCCCTATTTTGGTGTTCACCACAGAAGAAATCTATAGTTTAATGAACAAGGATAATAATGAGAGTATACATGAAAATAATTTTGTGAAGATTCCAGCTAGTTGGCAAAATAATGAATTGAGCAAAAAATGGCAAAGTTTGTATCAAATTAAACAAGAAGCTAATGTTGCAATTGAAGAAAAAAGATCAAAAAAAATAATCGGCTCTAGTTTAGAAGCAGAGTTGATAATTGAAGCAGATCAAAATAACTTTAATTTATTGGATGGCTTAGATTTAGCAGAGTATTTTATCACCTCTAAAGCAGAAAGAATCAAATCTTCAGCAAACAAAAGCATTAAAATTGAAGTAAAAAAAGCCAAAGGCTCGAAATGTCCTAGGTGCTGGAAAATACTAGAAGATAAATGCAATAGATGCTCCGAAGCAGTTTAACAATCAATGAACATTGACAAAAAATTAAATTTTGTAGCTCTTTTTTCAATTTTCATAATATTCGGAATAGATCGCTATACAAAAATATTTATAAAAAAAAATTACACAGAAAATGTGTTTTATATAAACGATTTTTTAAATTTTGATTTAATATGGAACACAGGCATTGGTTTTGGTTTATTGAATACAAATTCAGAAATATTTTATAATTCAATTTCTCTCTTGATAGGGTTAATTATAATCTTGTTAATTTACATAGGATTTAAATCTGATAATTACGACAAAATTATCTTTTCTATAATAATTGGGGGTGCTTTGGGAAATTTTTATGATAGAATATTTTTCAAAGCAGTGCCAGACTTTATCGACTTACATTTAGAAAATTTTCACTGGTTTACATTTAATGTTGCAGATATATTCATTACTCTAGGAATAATTTTTTATTTGATAAAAGATTTATTTATAAAAAAAGAAAAATTATGAAGATAAAATTTTTAGTTATAATTATTTTTTTCTTAAATGCCTGTTCTGGATTCCAAGAAGCGGGAAAAGTTTTAAGAAACGAGAAAGTAAAAACAACTGATGAATTTTTAGTAAAAAAAAGAGATGCACTTGTATTGCCTCCAGATTTTAAGAAAATACCAGAACCAGGAACTCAATCAAAGAATACAGAGTCAAATACTGAAAAAAAAAAGATAAAGGAAATCTTAACAGTAATTGATGAAGAAAACATTAGTGAGAAAAAAGCTTCTTCTGTAGAAGATTCAATATTAAATAAAATTAGCAAGTGAATAGAAAAAATTTATTTATAAAAAATAATATTAATAAAAATTAATTAAGTAAAGCACGATACAAAAAATTGACTTCTTTATTTGATAAAAGTGAAAAAATGATAAAGAAAGAAATAAACTATACTAAAAATTTCTATAATTTTTTGAGCACTAATTTTAAATTAAGTTTTAAATTAAAAGACCTACAAAGATTTAAAAGATATAATAGTATTGCTATTATTGGGATGGGCGGCTCTATCTTAGCCTCGGAAGCAATTTATTGTTTTTTAAAAGATAAAATAAAAAAAAAAATATTTTTTTTTGATGATTTAGACACTCAAAAAATAAAAAAATTTAAATCCAATTTTAATAAAAATAAAACACTTTTTTTAATAATTTCAAAGTCGGGTAATACAATTGAGACTATTTCAAATTTAATATTTTTAAAGATACTTAAGAAAAAAGCAAAAAACGTAGTTCTTATATCAGAAAAAAAAAATAATTTTTTGTACTCAGTTTCCAAAGAGCTAGATATTTTTTTTGTCGAACACAAAGATTATATAGGAGGAAGATATTCCGTATTTTCTGAGGCAGGCTTAATTCCTGCTTATTTTATGGGAATGGATATATTAGGTTTAAGGAAAAATTTAAAAATAAACTTTGATAAAAAAAGAAAAAAAATTTTACGAGAAAGCTCAATTAAATTGTCAAATATTCTAGTTAAAAAAAAAATTACAAACTTAATATTATTAAATTATAGCCCAAGATTAAATAAATTTATGTATTGGTACCAACAGTTAATCGCAGAAAGTTTGGGTAAAATGAATAAAGGTTTTTTACCAACTATCTCAAATGTTCCTAAAGATCATCACAGCTTATTACAACTTTACTTAGATGGGCCTAAAGACAAACTTTATTATTTTTTTAGCTTAGATGAAAAAGACATCTCAAAGATAAACATAAATAAGAAATATAAGCAGTTAAGTTATTTAAAAAATAAAAGTCTTGAAAAGATTAAAGATGCTCAAAAAAGTTCACTAATAAAAGTTTTTAGAAAAAGGAATATACCTTTTAGAGAATTTAAAGTTAAAAAAAATAATATTGAGACCATTGGTGAATTATTTTCTTACTTCATGTTAGAAACAATATTGATTGGAAAAATGGCTGGTGTAAACCCTTTTGACCAACCGGCAGTAGAACAAATAAAACTAAGCACAAAAAAAATTCTTAAACAAAAGTCCCAAAAATAATTTTAGAACGGCCATAAATTTTTTCTTCACAAATTTTGAATAATTTTTCTAATTCATCTTTAGATTTGTGTTCTCTATGAATAATCAATATGTGATCTTTAGCAAAAATTTTTAAATTCTTAATTAAATTTATATTTTCTCTAAATTGAGTATCAGCAAAAGGTGGATCAAAAAAAAAAATATTATATTTCTCATTTATTTGTTTTTGTAATATTTTTTCAACTTTTTCGTTAATCATTTCAGATCTATAATTTAATGAAAAATCTAATAAATTTTCTTTTAAAATCTTAAAAACAATTTTATCCTTTTCAATAAAAGTAACTAATTTTGCACCTCTCGACAAACATTCTAATCCAAACGATCCAATACCAGCGTACAAATCTAATACTTTAGAATTTTGTATATTAATATTTATCCTTTTTGAGTGAACCAAAATATTAAATATGTTTTCTTTAACAGAGTCTTTTAAAGGTCTTGTAGAGTTGCTTTTTAAAAATTTTATATTTTTTCCTTTAAATTTACCGCTTATAACTCTCATTTTTGTTTGATTATTTTCCACCCAATATCTTTTCTAAAATAACCATTTTTCCAATCTAATTTTTTTATTAAATAAATAATTCTATCTCGAATTTTCTTAAAATCATATCCAGAAGATGAAATATTTAAAACTCTTCCACCACAAGATAAAATTCTATTGTTTTTTATTTTTGTACCAGCGTGAAAAATATAGTCATTTTTATTTAAACTTATTTTGTTAAGATTATTTAAAACTATATCTTTTTTATATTTTCCAGGGTACCCTTTCGAACATAATACAATAGTCATACATTTTTTTTGAGTCCATTTTATTTTCATTTTTGATAATTTGTTTTTAGTAATATTATGAATTATTTTCACAAAGTCAGACTTAAGTCGTGGGAGTATCACCTGGCATTCTGGATCACCCATTCTTACATTAAATTCAATTAAATATGGTTCATTATTTTTTATCATTAACCCAACATACAAAAAACCTTTATAAGGTTTTTTTTTAACTTTTAGCGCAAGTAAAGTCGGTTTAACAATTTTATTGATTATTTTTTTTTCTAATTGTTTAGTTACTATTGGGGCAGGAGAATATGCTCCCATACCTCCAGTATTTGGTCCTTTATCTTTTTCTCTTACTCTCTTATGGTCTTGCGCAGAGCCAAAAAATTTAAAACTATTTCTATCAACTATTAAAAAATAACTTACTTCTTCACCTTTCAAAAATTCTTCAAGAACTAATTTTTTGGAGGACTTAAACTTACCTTTAAAAATCTCGTTTGAAACGTCTAAAACATGTTTTTTACTTTTACAAATTGTTACGCCTTTGCCGGCAGCCAAGCCATCAGCTTTAACAACTAAGGGTAAATTTATGTTTTTCATAAAGTTTTGAACTTGAATTTTATTTTTACATATTTTGTATTTAGCTGTTGGAATATTATATTTTGAGCATAAATTTTTTACGAAAGCTTTAGAACCCTCTAGTTTTGCAGCAAATTTGTTTGGGCCAAATACTTTAATTTTATTTTTATCTAAAAAATCAACTAACCCTCTCACTAGCGGCTCTTCAGGACCAACGATAACGAGATTTATTTTATGAGATTTTATTCTCCTCAAAAGATCTTGAAAATTTAAAATATTGACTTTTTCGTTTGTGGCAATTTTTGAAGTTCCAGCATTACCAGGAAAACATATAATTTTTTTGGTTAATTTAGATTCAACCAATTTTTGACATATAGCATGTTCTCTTCCGCCGCTACCTATTAATCCTATATTCATTTAAAAAGATATATATTGTATAATTTATTGGTGAAGAAAAAAAAAGCTAAACTTATTTTTAAACACAACTCCTTTGATATTATTGAGGAAGGGAATTACGTTGTGTGTGCTATTTCTGGTAAAGAAATTATGTTAAACAATTTACAATATTGGAATGTAGATCTCCAGGAAGCATATTTTTCCCCAAAAGAGGTTAATGTTAGATATAAAGAATTAAAAGTTTGAAAGATTAGATTATTTCCAACGATTATGTGTCCATATCCATTGCGAGGGATTTTTTTTTATCATTTCTTCAAGAATTTGATTTAAGTTTTCGGATAATTCCAATTTTGTTTTGAAATTTGAACTTTTAACCTCATCATAAATTTCGACTTTAAATTTATTTTTATTGTTTCTTTCTATGTAAACTGGCACGATATTTATTTTATATTTTATTGCTAGCTGCGCAGGTAGAGTGGTCGTTAATGCAGGTTTACTAAATAAATTTATCCTTTCGCCTTCGCTTACTCTTTGATCGATCATCAATGCAATGCTGTAATTTTTTTTTAAATAGTCAATGGCTTCCCTCACCCCATTTAAACCTTTTTTTATCTGATTTTTACAAACATATTTTTTTCTAAGATTTTCCATTAGAGGATTTAAAAAATAATTATTTAAAGGTCTATAAATTGTCGCTAGATTAATTCCTTTTTTTGTTATCTCCATAGACATCAATTCAAAATTAGCAAAATGACCAGAAACAAATATCACAGGATATCCTTGATTTATTATCTTATCTAATTTTTCTTCACCTTTAATAACAATGTGTGAATTACCTTTTTTAAAATAATTTAGAAATATATACTCGATGAAAGTTAAACCATAATTTTTCCACATTTTTTTTGTTAATTCCTTTTCTTCATCGATGACTAAATTTTTATTAAAGATTTTTAAATTATTTTTAATTATTTCTTTTGATTTAAATAATGGACCAAAATTAACAAATACAAACTCAGATAATTTTCTACTCAAAGAAAGACCTAATAGACGACACAATATAAAAAATAAATAAATAAAAACTGATTGAAGTAAATATTTAATTGGTTTCATTTTTCAACTTATATATTTCTCTAATCAACTTTTCTTTTTGATGTATTACTAATTCTACTTTTACAAATTCAATTTCGCTAGTATCAAAATTTTTGATTCTAAAGTAATCTTTTTCAGTAGTTAAGATTTTATAACCATTCTTTTTTGCTTCAAGTTTAATCTTTGAAAGGTGTTTTTCATTTAAAGAATAATGATCTGGAAACTCAATTGTTTTTGCAATATTTAATTTATGGTCTTTTAGAAGTTTAAAGAAATTTTCTGGGGATCCGATACCTGCGAAAGCTAACAATTTAAAATTTTTAAACTGTTCAATATTTATCGGTCTATATTCGGAATAAAAAATTTTTAGATTATTGTTATGAAGGGTTAATTTTTTTTCAAAATCTATATTTTTTTTTCCATTAATAATTACTATTTGCGCGTTTCTTAAAGAGTCTAAACTTTCTCTTAAAGGGCCTGCAGGAATTACAAAACCATTTCCCACTAATTGAGGACTATTAAAACAAATAATATTTAAATCTTTTTTAATCTTATGGTCTTGAAATCCATCATCAAGGATTATTAAGTTAAAATTATTTTTAATTGCGATATTTATAGCTTTTTGCCTATCTTTATGAAGAATTAAATTATTAAAATAATTTTTAATCAAATCGTGTTCATCTTTGTGTTGCTCATAAAATTTTTTTATTATTACAGATTTAAAACCCTGCTCTTGGAGTTCTTTTGCAACATAAATTGATAGCGGTGTTTTTCCAGTTCCGCCAATGTAAATATTCCCAACACAAACGATTGGAATATTAAAAATTTTAGATCTAATAACGTTTTTTTTAATTTTGATAAATAATAAAAGTAAAAAACTTACCGGAAGCAAAATAATTGTAAAAAAATTAAATTTAGAGTTCCAGAACTTAGGTTTTAATAATTTCATGTCAAAAATTTCTTAATATTTTTCATTGTATCTCTAAGAATTTTTTTTTCCAAATTAATTAATATTTTAGAATTTTTCATATTTTTTTTTCCCTTGTTAATCAAATCTACAGTTAATTTTTCTGCTAATTGATGAGGGCTATTGATTTCTTGAGCTATATTTTTTTTCTTCAAAATTTTATAAATTTCCTTAAAATTATAAACATAAGGTCCATGATATATTTTACAGCCAAGCTTTGCTGCTTCGATTGGATTTTGACCTCCATTATCTTTAAATTTTTTAATCATTGATTTTCCTATGAAAACACTTTTTGCAAAATTAAAATACTCATTTAGGACCCCAAAAGAATTCACAATTATAATTTCTTTATCTTTAGTAATTTTTTCTCCTTTATGGATAATTTGATAATCCAAATTAAGATTCTCACAAATTGCTTTAACTTCCCTTGTTCTTTGTATGTGTCTAGGTGCAATTACTGTAATAAGATCTCCAAATTTTGATTTTAACATTATATGAGTCTGGATACATAAGAGCTCCTCATTATTATGAGTACTCGCTGCACACCAAAATCTTTTACCTTTTAAAGTATTATTTCTTTTAGTCTTAATTTTTTCTATTGCGCCTATAAACTTAATGTTACCAGCATAGACATTTTTTTTTACATTGAGTTTTTTTAAAAATTTTTTAGTTTCGAGATTTGACGATAACGACAGGTTTATTGAGCTAAAAATTTTATTAGCAAAACCTTTTATCAACATCCATTTATTAAAAGTTTTTTTTGTTATTCTAGCGTTAATTATCGCTATAGGAATATTCTTTTTTTTTAAATTAATAATTAAATTTGGCCATATTTCTGAGTCCACTAAGAATACTGCAGCAGGATTCCATTCTTTAATGAATTTTTTCATTAGGAAACCCACATCAAGTGGCAAAAATCTATGATAAATATTTCTAAAATTTTTCATCTTTTCATTAAACAAATTTGCAGAGCTTAAAGTAATTGTAGTTACAAGAAATTTAATATTTGTTTTTTTTCTTTGAAGCTGAATTATGATTGGAATTATACTTTTCATTTCCCCAATGCTAGCAGCATGAAACCAGATTAACTTTGATGACTTTGGATTATTAACGTGAAAAAATTTAGACAAAATTTTTTCTTTATATCATGTAGGATCTTCTTTTCCTTTTAATTTTCTTACGTAAATAAAAAGTACCAATAAAGGATACAAGAGATTTGTAAGAAAATTATAAATATAAAACATTTGTTTTATTTCAACTGTTTTTTATATAATGATTTGTATTCAGCACAATTATCTATTAAGAAAGAATGATTTCCAGAGTCGACTATTTCACCCTCTCGTATCACAAATATTTTATCAGCTTTATGTATTGTTGATAATCTATGAGCAATAACCAAAGTCGTTTTATTTTTTGTCAAGTTGATTACTGCACTTTGAACAATTTCTTCAGAGTCAGCATCCAGAGATGAAGTAGCTTCATCCAACAATATAATTGGAGATTTTTTTAAAATGGCACGAGCAATAGATATTCTTTGTTTTTGTCCACCAGATAATCTTATGCCATTTTCTCCTATCTTAGTCTCATAACCTTTGGGCAATTTAAGAATAAAATCATGAGCAGCTGCAAACTTACAAGCCTCCTCTATTTCAATCTGCGAAGCAGAAGTTTTTGCATAAGAAATATTATTTTTTACTGTATCATCAAATAAGATAACATCCTGACTTACCAATGAAATATTCTTTCTTAAAGATGATAAAGAAACTTCTTTGATACATTGATTATCTATGGATATTTTCCCTCTTTGAGGATCATAAAATCTTGGTAAAAGATTAATAATTGTACTTTTACCAGCTCCGCTATGGCCAACAAAGGCAGTTAACGAACCACCTTTAATATTTAAATTAATATTTCTTATCGCTTTAGATTTAGAGGATAAATAATTAAAATCTACATTTTTAAATTCAATATTAGAGTCTCTAATAATTAGATTTGGTAAATTATTGTTATCTTTAATTTGAATATCTTCATCAATAATTTGAGATATTCTTTTAAACGCAGCAGCTCCCTGATAAGCCACCATATTAATAGTTGCTAACGACCTTATTGGTTGATAAGCAAGCATCATTGCAGCTAAGAAAGAAAAGAAGTTGTTAACTTGCAGATCTCCTGAAGCTATAAGTTTACCGGAAAAAAGTATGAAACCAGCTATCATAAACCCTGTTAATGTCTCCATTATTGGAGCTGATCTAAATAATACGCTGTTAATTTTTATATTTTTTTCTACCAAGTCAGAAATTATTTTGTTTGCTTTAGAACTTTCATCATGTTCTTTTTGATAAATTCTTATCATTTTAGAGCCTTTAAAAATTTCTGTTAAAAAGCTTGCTAAGATGCCTGAAATCTCTCCAGCTTGTCCAACGGCTTTACCTATTCTTTTACCAAGGCTTTTTGCAAAAAAAGCAGCAAGGGGTATCATCAAAATAGCAAATAGAGCTAACCTCCAATTTTGATAAAACATTAGAGAAACTAGAGCTACTACAGAGAAGGAGTCTTTCATTAAATTTAAAACTCCAGTACTAACCAAATTTTGAATTTGGTGTGCATCAAACATAATGTTTGAAATGTATTTTCCTGAGTGACGATTATCTAAAGTTTGAATATCTGACAACAATATATTGTTTGCTACTTTTTTTTGAATTTCTCCCGCTACTTCTTGGCCGACTCTTATAATGTTCATTCTTGCAAAGTATAAGGAGAGGCCTTTTGTTGAAAAAGCCACCACAATAAGAATAGGAATCAGTAAGGCTAAAGTCCTATCCTGTTCAATAAAAATTTTTTTTACCGCAGGATCTAATATCCAAGCAATTGCAGAAGTGCTACCAGCAACAAGTAAAGACAAAATTAAAGCTATAATTATTCTCTTAAGATGTTTTTTTACGTATTCTTCATAAAGTCTTTTTAAAATTATTTTTAGTTCGTCAAATTTCATTATCTACCTAGTGACATTATTGCTAAAAAAAGAAAAAGGCCTGAATAATTATTAATTTTAAACATTTTCAAACACGTGTGCGCTTTTTCCTTTTCAAAATTCAATTGATACATCAAACTAAATGAAAAGATAACCAGCAATAGTGAAAATATATTAATTCCAATCATGTCTTTAAATAAAAAGGTGATAGTTGATAAGGTTAATAAATAGCATACAAAAACAAAATATTTAATATTTTTTTTAAATTTAATTGATGTTGATTTGAGACCAATAATTTCATCTTCAGACATATCTTGAGCTCCGTAAATTGTGTCATAGCCCAATGTCCAAAATATGGCTGAAGCGTATAGAATTAAATTTTCTAAGCTAATAGTATTACTAATTGATACGCCAGCCATGACTATTCCCCAATTAAATGTTAGACCTAAAAAAAGTTGAGGCCAATATGTAATTCTTTTCATGTAAGGGTATGAAAAAGCAAAAAACATAGACCCTATACCTAAACAGATAGTTAAAAGATTGAATTGTAAAAGAATAAGAAAAGCTAGCGCACAAAGAAAAAGGACATAAATCAAAGATGTTTTTACAGAGATAACTCCAGAGGCTAAAGGTCTTTTTTTGGTTCTAGATATTTTTATATCAAAATCTTTATCAACAATATCATTTACAATGCATCCAGCACTTCTCATTAGCACTGATCCAAAAAAGAATAGAACTAAGTAATAATAAAAAAAATTAAAATTAGAGTTTTGATAGTAAGAAAAAGACAAACCCCAAGCGCAAGGCCAAAACAAAAGCATAAAACCAATGGGTTTGTTTAATCTTGTTAATTCTATGAAAATTTTTAATTGCTTCATTAAATATTACTTGTAAATATCAAACACT
>MDTG01362174.1_pt1 | contig 11178 bp, 7 predicted proteins | sample 811421 | NCBI WGS metagenome assembly MDTG01 (sample SAMN05326645, study PRJNA326480) | marine metagenome | isolation source: seawater | place: Pacific Ocean: South East | collected 2011
CTGCAAAAGATATTATTGTTGATATTATGAAAGAGTTTAATTATGCAAAAGTCAAAGTAGTACAGTTTTAGCATTCTACACTAGAAGTATTTTTCTTGAGAAGACGATTTTTTTGTTATTTTAGTTAAATTTGCACCCATTTTATTATTGTATGATATGAATTTCCACAAGATATTAAAAGAGAGTTTTACATTTGATGATGTTTTGTTAGTGCCTGCTTACACTGATATTTTACCAAGTGAAGTTTCTACAAAATCATTATTTACAAAAAATATTACATTAAGTATTCCCATCGTTTCAGCTGCAATGGATACTATTTCAGAGCACGATATGGCTATTGGATTAGCTAGAGAAGGTGGTATTTCAGTAATTCATAAAAACATGAGTGTTGAAGATCAAGCAAAACAAGTAAATGCAGTTAAGCGTTCCGAAAGTGGAATTATTATGAATCCTATCACTTTGCCTGACACTGCAAATGCTTCTGAAGCTAAAAAAATAATGCACGAAAATAATATCGGTGGTATTCCGATTTTAAAAGGTAGAAAATTAGTAGGAATTATAACTAGTAGAGATTTAAGGTTTGCAAAAAATTTAAATCTCTCGGTTAGTAAGTTAATGACTTCAAGGAATATAATTACAACAGGCAAATCTACTTCATTAAAGGATGCTGAGGATATATTACAAAAAAATCGTATTGAAAAATTACCTGTTGTTGATTCTGAAAAAAATCTTCTAGGTCTAATAACTTATAGAGACATCATAAAAGTTAAAGAGCAGCCTAAAGCTTGTAAAGATGCTTTGGGAAGATTAAGAGTTGCAGCTGCAGTAGGTGTGGGTGATACTGCAATTAATCGCTCTGAGGCATTAGTTTCAGAGGGGGTAGATGCATTAGTGATAGATACGGCTCATGCGCATAGTAAACTTGTTGTTGAAACGCTTAAAGAAATTAAATCTAAGTTTCCAAAAACAGATTGTGTTGTTGGGAATATAGCAACACCATCAGCTGCAAAGTTGTTAATTAAAAATGGTGCCGATGCAGTAAAAGTGGGTATTGGTCCTGGTTCAATTTGCACTACTCGTATTATTGCGGGTGTTGGTGTCCCTCAATTAAGTGCAATTTATGAAGTTTGTAAAGTTGCATGTAAATCAGATACTCCTGTTATTGCAGATGGTGGAATCCGTTTTTCAGGAGACATTGTAAAAGCTTTAGCTGCGGGAGCTTCGTCTGTTATGTTGGGCTCTCTTTTAGCCGGACTAGAGGAGTCTCCAGGTGAAACCATTATCTATCAAGGTAGAAAATTTAAGACATATAGGGGAATGGGTTCTCTTGATGCTATGCAGAGTGGTTCGGCAGATAGATACTTTCAGAAAAATAATAAAAAGAATAAACTCATTCCTGAAGGTATAGTTGGTAGAGTTCCATACAAGGGTAAATTATCAGAAGTCCTATTTCAGCATATAGGTGGATTAAAATCTGGAATGGGATATTGTGGTGCTAAAAATTTAATTAAACTAAGGAATGCTAAATTTACAAAAATTACTAATTCAGGGATGAATGAAAGTCATCCTCACAATGTAACAATTACAAAGGAGGCCCCGAATTATAGTAGATAAATTATTATTATGATGAAAATTATTTATACATGTGTATTGTTATTTGCTCTATTTAATGTGCAAGCTCAAGATAGAAATTTATTGTTTGTCGGAGATGAAACTATAACTATAGAAGATTTTATGCAAACATATGATAAAAATAAATTAGATAATGATACATTAGAATTATCTGAATCCATTGATGAGTATTTACGCTTATATATAAATTTTAAATTAAAAGTTAAAGAAGCAGAATCTTTAGGCTTGGACACTTTACAGTCTTTTATTAGAGAATTAAGTGGCTATAGAAGACAACTTGTAAAACCTTATCTAACTGACACTGAAGTGTCTGACCAATTATTAATTGAAGCATATGATCGATTGAAATCAGAAGTTTCTGCAAGCCATATTTTAATTCAAGCAGACGGTAACGATACATTGTTAGCGTATAATAAAATTTTAGATATTCGTGACCGTATTGTTAATGGTGCTGATTTTGCAGATTTAGCTCTTAAATATTCTGAAGACCCTTCAGTAAGTGAAAACAAGGGTTATTTGGGTTACTTTTCTGCTTTTTATATGGTTTATCCTTTTGAAACAGCTGCTTATACTACACCTGTTGAATCTGTGTCTAAACCAGTTAGAACTAGATTTGGATATCATATACTTAAAATTCATGATAAGCGTCCTTCAAGAGGTGAAGTTAAAGTAGCTCATATTATGGTAAAAAGTAATATTAATGATAGCTTGTCTATTTTAAAAGCTAAGGCTAAAATTGATGAAATTTATGATTCATTAGTATTTAGAAAAGGTGATAATTTCACAGATTTAGCTAAAAAGTTTTCTGATGACAAGAAAAGTGGTTCAAAAGGAGGAGAATTAGAGTGGTTTGGGATAAATAAAATGGTTGAAAGTTTTGAAGATGTTGCCTTTTCCTTAGAATCAGTTGGTGATTTTTCTTCACCAATAGAAACACCCTTTGGTTGGCATATTATCAAATTAATTGATAAGAAAAAAATATCACAATTTGATATAATGAAAGAATCTATTAAGAAGAAATTAGAAAGAGATTCTAGGTCTCAAAAAACACGAGATGTTGTTGTTAATCGGCTGAAAAAAGAATGGGGATTTGCTGAAAATGCTAATTCACATGTTATTTTTCATGAACTGATCGATCAAGGTTTTTTTGACGGCAACAGTATAGTAGAAAAAATCAAAGGAAAAGGTGTGATAATGTTTATGTTTAATAATAACTATGATTTATCGACAAGATATGTTTATCAAAAAGATTTTGCAGAGTATTTAACTACTTATCGTTCTCGTTTACCAAAAAAATTAGATGTTGAGTTATTAGTTGCCCAATTTTACAAAACATTTCAAGAACAGAAAATATTAGATGTTGAGTCTATAAACTTAGAGGATAAATATGATGATTTCAGATTATTAATTGATGAATATCATGATGGTATATTATTATTTAATTTGTCTGAGCAAAAAATTTGGAATAAGGCGATTCAAGATACGCTAGGTCTTCAGAATTTTTATAAAAAAAATCAGAATCAATATACGTGGTCAGATAGAATCGCAGCCCGAATATATTCATGTAAAGATGTGCGAACTAAAAATAGAGTTTACAATAATTTAAGCTGGGATATATCAGACAAAGATATTTTAGAGAAAATGAATAGAAATTCTAACTTAAATCTATCTATTGAAACAGGTATTTATGAGTTTGGAGATAATTCTAATGTGGATCAATTTGTTTTTTCATTAGACTGGAACCAATTAGAAGATGGACAGATTATTAGTTGTACTGATACAAATCAAATCATTGTAGTCGATGAACTTTTAAAATCATCCATTAAACCGATGAGTGAAATTAAGGGTTTAGTTATTTCTGATTATCAAAGTTTTTTAGAAGACATTTGGCTAAAAGAGTTAAATAATAAATATAGTGTTAGTATTAATCAAGATTTATTACAAGAAGCAAAAAATAAAAAAATTAATTATTCAACTAAACATAATAATTTTAATACGTCTACTTGTAAAACTTTTTCCTCTTGTTTTTCTCAGGCAGCTAAGAATTTAGGCTATTCTAAAGACGTATATTTTGGTTGGAATAATCAAATATATAATACATCAGTCAAGCCTTAGCGTAGTGCATGAAAAATATAATCGGTTTATTATTGTTGTTATTTTTAGCTTGTGGTCAAGATAGAAACGATATTGAACCTTTAGCACGTGTTTTTGATAAGCATCTTTATTTACATCAAATTCCGATTTTTGAAAGTGATTTTTCAGAAGATAGTTTATTATATATTAACAACTTTATTAATGAATGGGCTATGCAAAATTTATTAATTTATAAGGCTGAATTTAACTTTAAGAAAGACCCCTTTTATATAGATAGTCTGGTTAATGTATATAGAGAATCATTACTAATTCATTATTACAAACAAGCACTTATTCAAACATATTTAGACACAGTTATTCATGATTCCCTAATTGCTAATTATCACATTAGCAACATTGACAATTTTAAACTAAAGGAAAATATTATCAAATTGAATTATATTAAAATAAGAAATGTTGCTCCAAATTTAGATTATGTACAATCAAAGTATCACTCTATTGATTCAGAGGGTATAGAAGAATTAAAAAATTATTGTTTGCAATTTGCAGAAAGATTTTTCTTAGAAGACAGTTCCTGGGTCAGCTGGTCAGATTTTGTAAAACAAATACCACATGAAAATAATCCAATGAAATCTATTGAGCATAAGATTATTAAAAAGAATCAAAAGTTTGAATTAGAAGATAATAATTACAAATATTTTATTTTCATTAAAGATTTTAGATTAAAAGGTACGCCTTCACCATTAGAATATGTATCTTCGATAATTAGAAAAATACTAATAAATAAAAGAAAAAAAGATATTTTACATAGTGTTGAAGATAAGTTAATTGAAGAGGCTATTATTAATAATAATTTTGAAATTTATGAATAAATTAAAATTCACGTTTTTAGTATTCTATTGTGTGTGTAGTTCTGGTTTTTCTCAAAATAATAAAATGTCTGAATTAGATACTGTTAATAATTCTTTTTCAGAACCAATATTAGTGGATGGCATTTTTGCTATTGTAGGTGATAATGTCATTTTTCATAGTGATATCAATAGTCTAATAGAACAGTATCAGTCACAATATCAAATGCAGGGAGTGGGGTATTCAGATTTAGAAATTCGAGAACAGGTAGTAGAAGAGTTGCTCTTACAAAAAATCTTATTACATTTTGCTGCTCTTGATAGTATTGAAGTTGATAACAATGAAATTGAAAATGAACTTAACCAGAGGATGCTATATTTTGAGCAACAATTAGGTTCAAAAGAAAAAATATTAGAATATTTTCAACAACCATCAATAATAGCTTTGAGTGATGAATTTAGACCATTAATTAGAGATCAAAAAATTATTCAAAAAATGAGGTATGAGATAACAAAAAATACTACTGTATCTCCTTTAGAAGTGTCAAAATTTTATTCTAAGTTAGATGTTGATGATATTCCAGTTGTTAGTGAGCAATTTAAAATTGCTCAAATAATAAAAATTCCTGATGCCGCCGTGTTGTCAGTTGAAGAAACATTATCTAAATTAGAAGATCTTAGAAACAGAATTTTAAATGGCGCAGATTTTGCAACTATGGCAATCCTATATTCTGAAGACCCCGGAACTAATCGAGATGGTGGAGCGTTATATGAAATCAGAAAAGGGATGGGCTTGGCAAAACAATTTGAAGCAGTTGCTTTTAGTTTAAGTCCTGGAGATGTTTCTGAAATTTTTGAAACAGAATTTGGATATCATATTATTGAATTAATTGAGCGTCGAGGCAATGAAGTGGATTTGCGGCACATATTAATGACTCCAAAAATATCTAATAAAGACATGCTTCAGGCACAGAGTTTTCTTAAATCACTAAAATCAGATATTCTTGCTCAAGAAATGACATTTTTTGAGGCTGCACAAGAATTTTCTTCTGATTCGGAAACTCGATATAATGGAGGAGTATTAATTAATCCAAATACAAATACTTCGTTCTTTTCATCATCAGAAATAGATCCTGTTTTATTAAACGAGATTAATTTACTAGAAGTTGGTCAAATGACGGATCCAGTTTATATTAAATTACCAAATGGCAAGGAAGCTTATAGGATTGTTAAATTGGTTGCAAAGTATCCAGAACATGTTGCTAACTTAAGTGATGATTATGCTTTTTTAAGTAATTATTTTAATAACATAAAACAGCAAGAAGAAATCAATGATTGGTATCGTCAAAAGATTAAAGATGTACACATATATTCAACAGATAATTTATATAGCTATAGTTTTTATAATAATTTAGTAAATAATGAATAAGGAAATAGGTAAAGATGATATAGTTTTAGTTCAAGATTTAGTATCTAAATATCAAGAGACAACATCGCAGTTGTCAAGAATTATTGTTGGTCAAGATCAAGCTATTAAGCAAATTTTAAGCACCATGTTTGTTGGTGGCCATTCTCTATTGATAGGTGTCCCGGGATTAGCTAAAACTTTACTAGTTAATACTATTTCTAAAATTTTAGGTCTTCGTTTTAATAGAGTCCAGTTTACTCCCGATTTAATGCCATCTGATATTGTTGGAAATGATGTTTTAAATGAAAACAGAGAATTTAAATTTATAAAAGGTCCAATTTTCTGTAATATCCTATTGGCAGATGAAATTAATAGGACTCCTCCAAAAACTCAATCTGCGCTATTAGAAGCAATGGAAGAAAAATCAGTTACTGTCTCAGGAAAAACATATAATTTAGCACCACCTTTTTGTGTTTTAGCTACACAAAATCCAATTGAGCAAGAAGGAACATATCCTTTGCCTGAAGCTCAATTAGATAGATTTATGTATAGTGTTTTTTTAGATTATCCAACTTTAGAAGAAGAAATCAGTATAGTGAAAAAAACTACTTTATCTAAGATGGGTGATGTGGAGCAAGTTTTTTCTGAAAATGATTTGGTAAATTATCAAAATTTAATTTTAAATATACCAGCTAATGATAATGTTATTAAATATGCTGTTGAATTAGTTCAAAAGACACGACCAAATAGAACACATTCTTCGGAATATATTAATAAGTATATTAATTTTGGTGCTGGACCAAGAGCTTCACAGTATTTGATTTTAGGAGCTAAAATGAATGCTATATTGTCAGGGAAGTTTTCTCCTGACATTGAAGATGTGCAACATGTTGCAAGTTGGGTTCTTGCTCATCGGTTAGTTAAAAATTATAAAGCAGAAGCAGAAGGTGTTAAAGTGAATGATATAATTACAAACCTTCTTTAATTAGTTTCTTTATAATTCTTGTTGTTACCTTTTTTGTGTTAGTATTTGTAACATCTAAAATCTGTTTTTTAACATATTCGTTTTTAAATAATAGATTATTAAATTCAGTTTGGATATTTTCTTTGATCCAAAATTTATTTTGTTGTTGTCTATTGAGTTTGATTTGACCATTCAAAGTATTTTCTTTAAAAAAAATATTAATACAATTCCATACAGCTTTTGTATCTGAGTGATTATGTGCAGAATTTGTCATAACAGTTTGTTTTTTATGGTTCTGAAAGTTTTGTATTGTGTTGTTTAATAAAAACATTACTTCTTTAGCTTTCTGTTTATTTTGATCAGATTTATTTATTAGTATTAAATCACTTAATTCTAAAACACCTTTTTTAATAAATTGTAATTCATCTCCATTTTGACATAGCGTCATATATATAAAATAATCTGTCATTTGTTCAACCATTATTTCTGATTGACCTACGCCAACAGTTTCAATTAGTATAATATTGAAGCCAGCAGCTTCACAAAGAATAATACTATCTCTTGTGTGATTGCAAACTCCGCCTAGTTGTCCTCTGCTTGGTGAGGGACGAATAAATATGTTTTTTTCATTTGTTAATTGATTCATCCTAGTTTTGTCTCCTAAAATACTTCCTTTTGAAATACTACTACTTGGGTCAATTGCTAGTATCGCTATTTTATATTTTTTCTTTAAATAGAAACCTAGCTTTTCAATAAATGTACTTTTACCGACACCTGGAGTTCCACTTATACCTATTCTTATAGATTTGCCAGAAAAAGGAATGCATTTATCAATTAATTTGATTGCTTTTTTTTTATCATTTTTCAATGAGCTTTCAATTAATGTAATGGCTTTCGCTAGAATTTCATATTTACTATGTCTTATGCCAGTTATGTATTCTTCTACTTTCATTTTTCAAGTAATTCATTTAAAATTTGAATAGCTGCATCAATGACTATGGTGCCTGGGCCAAATATTTTTTTAACTCCCTTCTTGAACAGATACTCATAATCTTGTTCAGGAATTACTCCTCCCGCAATAATCATAATATCCTGTCGGTTATATTTTTTAAGTTCCTTAATTAATGCAGGAATAAGTGTTTTATGTCCTCCTGCAAGAGATGATATTCCAATAAGGTGGGTGTCATTTTCAATTGCTTGTTTTGCAATTTCTTTAGGAGTTTGAAAGAGAGGGGCGATATCTACATCAAATCCTATATCAGAGAAACTTGTTGCTATTATTTTTATACCTCTATCGTGACCATCTTGACCAATTTTCGCAGCAAGTATTCTAGGACGTCGACCGTATTTTTTGTCAAATAATTCTGTTAAACTTTGAGCTTTTATAAACTTTTTATTATTCATGTTTTCCATTTTATATACACCTGAATTAATAGTTGTTTTTGCGGTATATCTTGAGAATTTTTTTTCCATTGCATATGATATTTCTCCAATAGTTGCTTTAGCTTTTGCTGCTTCAATTGCTAATTCTAAAAGATTTTTTGACTCATCATTACATGCTTCTGATATTTGATTTAGAACTTTTTCTATTTTAGAATTTTTTCTATTTTTTTTAATATTATTTAGTCTTTTGATTTGATTTTTTTGAACTTTTTTATTGTCAATTTCTAAAATTTTGATTTGACTTTTTTCATTTTGTTGATAGCAATTTACACCAATAATTAAATTTTCTCCACTATCAATTTGTGATTGACGTTTTATTGCAGATGACTCTATTCGTAGTTTTGGAACGCCTAGTTCAATTGCTTTTACCATTCCACCTATTTTTTCTATTTCATATATGTGTTTTTTTGCTTTTTCTTTTAATTCATTTGTTAAGTGTTCTAAATAATATGATCCTCCGAAAGGGTCAATTGCTTTGCATATGTCTGTCTCATTTTGAAGAAATAATTGTGTGTCTCTAGCAATTTTAGCTGATTCATTTGTCGGAAGGGCAATAGCTTCATCTAAAGCGTTTGTATGAAGTGATTGGGTACCTCCGATTACTGCAGCAAGAGCTTCAAGAGTTGTCCGGGTAATATTGTTTTCAGGGGTTTGTTTTGTTAGGCTCCAACCTGATGTTTGGCAGTGAGATCTTAGCATTAGTGATTTTGGATTTTTTGGATTAAATGGAGCCATCATTTCTGCCCATAAAATTCTGGCAGCCCTCATTTTAGCAATTTCCATAAAAAAATTCATTCCGATACCCCAAAAAAATGATAGTCTAGGTGCGAATTCATCAATTTTTAAACCGGCTTTTATTCCATTTCTAACGTATTCTAAGCCATCACATAGAGTATAAGCAAGTTCAATATCTGCACTTGCACCAGCTTCTAGCATATGGTATCCACTAACACTAATACTATTAAATTTAGGCATATTTTTAGAAGTAAACTTAAAAATATCTCGTATTATTCTCATCGATTTTTTTGGCGGATAAATATAAGTGTTTCTGACCATGAATTCTTTTAAAATATCATTTTGTATTGTTCCTTGAAGATCTTTTTTAGAAACACCTTTTTTCTCAGCTATAGCTATGAAAAAAGCTAAAATTGGAATAACTGCACCATTCATTGTCATTGAAACGGAAATATTTTTCAAGTCTATTTTATTAAATAAAACTTCCATGTCATCAATAGTGTCAATTGCTACCCCGGCTTTTCCTACATCTCCAAAAACACGCTCATGATTAGAGTCATAACCTCTATGTGTTGGAAGGTCAAATGCAATTGATAAACCAGTTTGTCCTGCTTTAAGATTTTTTCTGTAAAACTTATTTGATTCTTCAGCTGTAGAGTATCCTGCATATTGACGTATTGTCCACTTTCTTTCACAATACATACTTGCATAAGGTCCTCTAATATAGGGTGGAATTCCAGCTCCATATTTCAAATGGGGAGTATTTATAGTGTCATTTTTATAATACTTATTTTTAAGTGTAATTCCTTCAATTGTCTCCCAAGTTTTATTTTTTAAATTATCTTTTAAAGAAGTATTAATTTTTAGTTCTCCATCTATTTTATTTGTTATTTTTTCAATATAATAGCTTCCGTGTAGTGGGTCATAGACTTGATTTAACATTCCTTCCTTTTTTAAAATTAATTGCTGTTGCATATTTAAAATAGGTTTTTTGTCAGATTTAATTAATAAACCGCTACAGCCTGCAATTATAGAGCTTATCGCCTTAATACTATTTTTTATTAAAGCTTCTTTTTCTTCAGATTGGGATTCACATATACATAGTATGTAAGGTATGAATCCAGTGATTTTCTGGTATTTAATTTGAAATGATCTTATTCTTGCAATTTCAAATAAAAAGTTACTTGATACGTTAAATGTGAATGTTGTTTTATTGAGTATTTCTCTCTTGTTTTTTGTTTTTTTTTGTTGTTGAATTTGTTTTAAAAAATTAACAGTTTTTGTTCCATTTAGATTAATTGTGTTAAAATGATAATTGGGGAGTTTGCTAGAAAAATAATTATAGGAGGATTCAGAAATATTTGTTATATAGAAACATCCATTTAATTGTTTTAATCCATTTTTCCCAAGTTTACTTATGCCAATATCTATGTATTTCTTTGCTAAATCTTCAAAATTCTCAAAATCTTTGAATTCTACTCTAATAATTTCAATTTTTATCCTTTCTAAGATGACATTTAAATTATGCTTTGTGTATTTTGTAAAACATATAGATTCTGCGCCTAAATGTAAGGCTTTCAAAGCATCTTTGTTTGCTTGCTTTTCTGTTTTAATCTCAATTTCTACATGCATATTCCAGTAAAAATTTTGATTAAAGGAATTGGCGAGTATGCCTTCATCTGGAAAGTATATTGGATCAAAAATATGTTTACCGTATTGATTTTTTAACAAACTATTATTGTTTATGTTCTTCCAATTTTTCTTTGTTTGTTGTATAAATTTTTGAGTTTGGTTTGTATTATTTTTCAACATTATTTTTTTTATTCAATGATAAATACTTCTTCATTTTTTTTTGATAAAAAAAGTACTTCTCTAAAGTACTTTTCTAAATCAAGAGTTAATGAATCAGTTCTTATAGTGTTAAGTAATTTTTGATCTTGTTCAATTTCTCTGACATAGTATTTGATGTCATCTTCTATTTTTTTTATGTCATTTCTTTTATTTGCTTGAACTAATATTGAATTTGTGTCAAAAAATATTATCCATATACAAAA
>MDTG01443669.1_pt1 | contig 11178 bp, 3 predicted proteins | sample 811421 | NCBI WGS metagenome assembly MDTG01 (sample SAMN05326645, study PRJNA326480) | marine metagenome | isolation source: seawater | place: Pacific Ocean: South East | collected 2011
TTCTTCTTCTTCTTCTTCGGTTGATGATGATGATGATGATGAAGAAGAAGAAGAGGAAGTTGTTGAAAAGAAGAGAAAGAGAGAGAAGAAGAAGAAGAAGAAGAAGAAGAAACAGAAAAAACTCTCGGACGCGGAGAAAATAGCCATCTTGGAAGAAAAGTATGGACGAGAGATGGCAAAGGATGAGAGAGCATTCGATGATCGATCGTACATGAATAGTGAGAATAAGGAACGCGAATACAAAGGTGCAACGTCGACGGATACGGGAGGATTGTTGTTCTTTTCCGATACACGACCGGACAGCGGGAACTTGGCGTTTGGGAAACCGATATCGAATGAAAAGGTGAATTTTAAGAGAGAGGATGAACGTGATGTCGATAAAGATGGTGCAACGAGAAGAGCAGACCTGTATGCAGCAAAATCAATAACATTCGAGAAGGAAAACGATGACGGCGATGGAGAAGATGCATTCATCCCATTGCTTCACGACGACGACAACAACATCTCATATGGAAAAGGAGAAAACGCCACCAACGACGCAAAAATGATACAAAAGCTCACACAAACCGTGTTTGGCGCCACGAAAGGCACGATCGAAGACATTTATAAACTCAACGATAAAGCTTTACACGACTCTGTGGACATTCTTCTTAAAAGCACCACCAACGAAAGCGAAAAGCTTCGCGAGTTGACGAAAATTCACAATGCGTTGACTCGAAGAGACCCGCGAAACGTGAAGAGATGGATCGCATTTATTAATCATCAGGATAACTCTTTGGCGAGGAGTAAGAAACAGTCTGAACGCGAACGCATCAAGGAGAAAACGATTTCCATTTGCGAACGGGCTTTGGAGTGGAACCCAAACGACGAGAGACTACACGCGTGCCTTTTGAAATGTTCGCAAGAGTGTGAATCGAGAGATCGAACGAATGAGAGGTGGGTTTTAACGTTAAGAAAGTTACCGACGTCGGTCGTTTTGTGGTACAACTACATCGAGTATGTGAAACATTCGACGTCATTTGCTGAGTTCAATTGCGAAGATGTCATTCGGGCGTATGAAGATGCGTTACGAACATTAGCGAAAGAATTTCGAAAATTGAACTCCCAGCAAAAATCATCGAGCAGTCGCCGTCGCCAAATTCTAAGTAGGGATATCGGTACCATATTCTTGGAATTCGTGCAGTTTGAAGCGAAGTCTGGAAGAGCAAGAAAAGCGTTCCGAAGAGTTCAAGCGCACCTCGAATTTCGAGGGTTCGGTATGCCGCGAGAGTATATTGGAGATAACGCGAGACTTCTTCGCGAGTTTGAGAAGTTTTGGAAAAGTAAGAAACATCGTTTATTGGATAGAGTAAATGACGATGGGGAAATTAAGACGTGGTGGATGGACGATGGGTCCACCTCAAACGATGATAGGGCAAAAACACGAGATAATGATGAAGAAAGATCCTTGCTACCAGAATCTCCGAAAGAAAATACACGAGGGACGAGCAAAGAAGAAAGAGGGGAAGAAGAAGACCAACAACAAGAAGAAGCTCTTGGAAATAGTGAATCAGGTGGTGACCCCTCCTCCTCTTCGAACGATGATATCGACGAGGACGCTTTAGCTGCTGAGTTTGCAGCTGAATTTGATTCTGCGATCAACGCAGCCGTGGACAAAAAGACACTTCGTGAATGGTCTCTAGAGGAAAACGCTAAAATGAAAAATCATCGGAGAGAGGACATCGAGGAGTATGATTTTGATTCGATCAGTGCCGGTCTCTGTAACATGTTTTACGATAGCAATCTTACCGACATAAACATACAGTTTATCGAGCAGTGTTTCGCACTTTTCGGATTGCACTCTCACTTTGGCGGGTTAATAGGTAATCCAGACGCCGCCATCGCTCGTCTCTTACGAAACGAGAGCGCTCTCGGCAAAGAAGAGGCAGAAGACACTTTGTTTCCATTCGTACCGCGAGAAGATGTATTTCGAAGTTTACGTGTTTTGGCCACGTCCTCGTCTCTGAAGTGTATGGCACCTTTCGCTTATGCCGCGGCGAAAATCGAACAAGAATTGAACGGACCAGAGGTTGCACTCGCTTGGGTAAAATCATTACTGAGCGGATCAGATTATCGCAATAATTTACACCTCTACGCCGAATGTGCCTTTTTGACTCGATGCGTTAAGATGAAACAAGGTGATAAGAAGAAAAAGAAATTCGTCGATCCGGCTCAAAAAATCGTTGAGACGACGATTCAAAACGCTTCGCGCATTCAGGATGGAGAGAATCAAGAAACCGTTAGTGGGTTGTGTCGCCTCGTGAAAGAGAGCGCATTATATCTGTTTCGATACGATTCGCCGAAAAATCCAAACATAGCACGATACATACTTGACTTAGTGAATACACTTGTCATGTATTCCAAGGGTGGAAGTTTCGAAAGTGTTCCCAAAAATTCGAGCGCAGCAGAAAGCTTGCGCATGCAAGCGGAAGAGGGTATTAAAGTCCTCATGGAGAAAAGTAGTTCCACGGAAACCTGGGACAATCTAAAAACGCACCATCGCACAATGCTCGTATTTAAATCGAACTTGCGCGTGTGTGCGATTTTATTGCGCCTTTATTGCGTGCCATCTTCGGAGCAAACAAAGATTGACATTTTTCGAGATTTGCGCAATCTTTCAAACTTTGCCTTAGAGAAGACGTGTTCGGATTTGATACACAATGTTGTCCCGTACTTGTCGGCATCCGGAGAAGTCGCAGAAACAGTTACAGATGGATACAAAAAGATCGTGAATGCTCTGTTTCACGACGTGCCATCATCGCAATTGGCGGTGAATTGTATGTCCAACGCAGAGACGTTCGAATCAAAATTGAAGCTGAAGCTCGCTCTGGGACTCACTCGAGAACTGTGTTTCTCCCGCGCGCGCGAAGAAGCGAAAAACGACGCGGTACAAGACGTCACTGACATCGGCGGCGCGTTTACAATAACGACGCTTCTTCCAACGCCGCCTTTTTTGACGCAAATATGGCTCTCTCAAGTCAAGGTGTGCGTCGACGACGACAAGGCGAGGCGGAAAAATTTTGAAAGAGCAATTCGTTCTCACGAATCTATCGAGCGTTGCCCGTTGATGTGGCAGACGTACTTCAATTCCGAAGTTACTAAGAACACAGAGTACGCAAAAAGCGTATTTCTTCGAGGCATTCGATCAATTCCGTACGACAAACAGTTTTGGCTCGATGGGATTGCGTGGAACAAGGGCTTTTCGCCGAGCGAAAGTGCAAATTGGATAGAAATGATGATAAAGAAAGGCGTGATTGCAGAGACGGACTTGTGCGAAGCGAAATTGATCGCGGCGGCAAAATATAGCGACGAAAACAACGCCGATAGTTAGATTTTAGTCTCAAACTTATACGCGAGCAATTCATACATGAGCAATTCTGAAAAATGTAACTAATTCTAATGCTAATACTACCTAGGTGCCGAATGTCAATTTTCTAAATTTTCAGGACAACTGCGGCGGCATTTTTTCGCCACGTAGTTGATTTGGGAGAATACATCCATTGCCACTTTCACAAAAAACGGGAACGCTCCGAGAATTAAAACGTGCCCACACCACCATCGTAAATTTCCTTTGGCTGGCGTGTTCGTTAAATTTTGCGCAAACGTATCGTTAGGCATGAAAATCTCGCCGAACGACCACAATGTCATCGAAAGTGCCCAAGACGATGTCGCAAGCTCGTCAATAACGTGCGCAAATCGCGCAAAAAACGTTTTTTCTCTTTGCTTGTACGAAGCGTACTTTGTAAAACACGAGAATATCCCCCATACTTGCAACGCTTCAAAAAACAGTGGAAACAATTGATACATAATCAACACATCCGCTATCGCCCAAACAACTTTCGGTATCCATACATATTCCTCTTTCAACATCTCCTCAACCGCTAAATACCACGCGAAATCCTTCATCGCCCAACACGCCATTCCCATATTCCCAATCGGCTTCAAAATGGGTGTCACCTTAAACCAGTCGATACCTCGCGAGCGATAATAAAAGAATATCCCGGGTTCGATCATCATTGTTATCAAAAACAAAGTCAAAATTACCCAGGGATCATACGGAAACAAAATCGTCGCATCTATACCAGTCTTTTCCTTGTTCTCCGAAAGTTCTTGAAATAACCAAAACGTATTCCCTAAGATCCAGGAACACATCGCCATCGTCCTCGCAAGGTCAGTCACATATCTCTCCCAATCTCCATCGAAGGAAAAGAAAGCTTTCACGTATCCAACCACCACGAATGGGGCTATGCAGACCGCTAAAGGGTTGTTTTCGGTCCACAGAATATCGGTAATCAACCACATTGCAGTGGAAAAATTATCCCAGAAGATTGAAGGGTGTTGTTGATCGTCGATACATTGGAAGCAGTAACGCGCTGGCGTTTGCGTTTGTTGGGGAAGTAAGAGACTTTCATCAGCAATTGTATCGTCCGTATCTGAATCACACTTCGTGGCCCCGTAGGACGACGATTCGACGTGTGCCGTCATCTCATCACGATCACGATCCGTTTACGCATGTGCTGCCACCACGCGCATGGGCGCTTACGTCTTGCTTTCTGTCCTCTCTCTCTGTCTTCCTTTTTTGACGAATCTTCTTTGTCCCTCGAGTTTGGTGTTACAAAAATGAACACACTCTTTTTTCCCCACTTTTCTCCTTCCCTTTCCACCACGACCATTATGGACGACGACGACGCCTCTTCTCTTTCTCTCCTCTCCTTGCGTCGAGGTGGCGTTCAATTCGATGGTACGATACTCGCCTTAACCGACCTTTTGAGCACCGACGACGAAACAAAAAGTCTCGTGCGTTTGTGTTACCAATCCTTCCTCTCATTTGGATACAAACGGCTCACCGAACGTTTAGCGAACGCGTTACCACCACCATCCGACCCAAGCGGACGATTTCGAGTGGCCACGAGTTACGCAAGGGCTTTGAATGGAATAGCGAGTAATAGTAATGATAACGATAAGGATGGAAGAAGCAAAAGATTGGTCGTTGGATTCAGTCACTTTTTATACCCAACGGAGGAAGGCGCCAGGGAGATAGTGGAATTTTTGTGCGAGATGATACCGGAAGAGGAGAAAGAGAAGAATTATTCTTCGATTGATGGAACGATGTCATCTTCGAGGTTTTCGGCGATCGAGAGAGCGGTACGAGTGGCTAATGGCATGAAAGCGTCCTCATCTTCGCCCTACTTTCTCTCCGAAGCGAGTTTGCATAATTCGAGTGTTAGAAAGAGGATGCGAGAGATCGTCAACACACACGCGAGAAATGTGGCGATTAAGCAGCGGATGAGAGACAGAGAAGGATTCAGTTTAACGACAAATAAAGATGTTGCGTGGACAAAGGAGAACGGGTTGTGGCCGGAGGGACCAATTGACGACAAGGGAGTGGCGGTTAATATTTCGGCGTCAAAAGGCATCGGAGGGTTAGTAGCCGCCGCTTTGAGAGTTGCTGGTGGAGATAGACTTTCGAAAAATGGTAGTACAAATAGTCAGAATATACGAAACGACGACGCAGAAGAACAGATTGAGATGCAACGCTTATGTACCAAAATAAAATCCGCCGCCAAAGCGAAAAAGAACCGAGAAGACTCCGCGAACGAAACGCTCGAACAAAGAGCTCAAGCACGAGAAAAAGATTTGGAAGATTTACAAACCGATATGGAAACTACTCGACATATGATGGAAGCATATGTGTCAAGATGCGAGAAAGCATGGGAGGAAATGATTAAGTACGCAGAATTGCAGAAGGAAGAGAGCGCAAAGTTCCCAGAATTGGAGGAGGAATACTTGATTCGGAAAACGGCGACAGATATGGTTGTCGGTCCAAACGCATCAAAAGAACCACCGGAAAAAGTGAAGGAAGAGTTGGAGAAACTCATTCGAGAGGACGAAAACCGACGTGAAGATTTACAAAAGGAGTGGGACGATGCTCGCCTACCTCTGGAAAATGAAATTGCAAGGAAAAACGCGAAAGCCGAAGCGGAACGAACGCGGGCGAAAAAGCAAATCGAGGACATTCAACGGTGGAAAGAAGAGGCGAAAGAACAAGTCCAGTTAGCTCGACAAAAAGCAGAAGAGCGCGAACGGTTATTGCGAGCGTTAGAGCGTGCGCCACAGGGTATCAACCGTCCAAGCTTGGTACAAAAAGTTACTACCATTATAAAGAACATAAAGAAACAGGACATAGAAATTGCTAAGATTGTTCGGGACGCGAGAGCAGCGGAATTACAGGTAGCCGAGAGCGCAGAAAGTTTACATAGGATATACGCAGTCGTAGAGGATGCTATATTTAAAGCGGCAAAAAAGGATGAGACGATGAAAATGGCGTATAGGTATTTGCACAATATGCACAAAACGTTCGCGAAAATCTCCCAAGACGTCGCTGAGGCCTCGGAATCTGTGCGGGCGCGAGGTGAATTGGAGAAACAAATGGACTCGCTGAAAGAATTGAACATGGATTCCACGCAAGTGAGTAAAGATGTGGCAATGTTGAGAAAATCGGTGAAAAAGTTGGAAGCGAGAGTGAATGTATAAATGAAATAATAATTAGGTGAATTTTGTCGTGCGCGCTAGATGTAACAATAAAATTGTTCTTAAAGGATTTGATATTGCGCGTATAACGCATCGCGCACGTTATAATACGCATCCGATATTGAACCTTCGACAATCAACTCGTCGTCTTCAGCTCGGCGACGAACAATGACTTGTCCATTCGCACACACTAAAGCGCCACCTTCACCAAATTCGGCAGGTACACCCATGCGCTGTAAATACCTTCTAAACTCGGACAGACGAACGTCGCCAACAAACGCCGAGCGTCGGTGATGTTTTGTCACGACGTCAATTTTCGTCCCTTCCTTATCTTTGTTATCTTCCAACAAGGTGACAGCTAATGACGCGGATGTTGTTTCTATCTTCACTAAAGAAGGGTTTGCAACCTTCCCCGCGAGCAAGGATTCATCTTTGACTGATTTTGATACGGTCAATTTTAGCGCATTCACCGGTACTGGGAGCAATTCAGGCGCAGCGCCATCTTCAGGAATTGGTCCAATAACGCCATCGATCCAACCGACGGCGTAACCACTCACTTGTCGCAAACGCGCAGAGGATAAGACCGCTTCGGAAAGTCGAACCTTATACGTCGGATGTACCGAAGATGCGTCCAATGTTTCGTTATTCTTCGGGTAATGAATCTTCGAACTCTTCGGGAAGTGCTCGGACTCGTTGTACAAGTGCGAAGAAAGCTTCTCGGCATCTTTAAGAGTACCGCTCACAAGAATGACTCGTCTCGGTTCTAACCGTGGGATGATAGCTTTCACCGAGCGACCATCTGCCAATCCGTCGTAATCAAAGTTAGATTCAATCGCAGCTTTTACTACGATTTCTTTCGTTTCCTTGACGATTTTTGTTGGAATTTCCGCCGGTCGTTCGAGTACTTTATCTTCATCTGGAGTCGCGTCTGTGTCCATATTATGTTGTTTATCTGTTAAGTTTGCTGCAGCAATCGTCGCGTCCATGCTATCGACGTCTGCGAGTTTATCGACGTCCCCGGTACTTTCAAAAGATTGATCTCTTGTCAATTCTGGTCTCAGTTCGTTCGCGACTCTAAAGAACGCATCGGCGTCGATGGCTTCTCCGTATTCGGTTCTCGCGCTCATACCTGAGGGTTCAGATGAAGGAAACTTCGTTTCGTCTGGAAAGACGAGATGCTCGAAACTACCCGGCATGAATCCGTCGACGATACAGTCGCGTCGCTCAAACGCCATTTGCTTCTCTCGCAACGCGATGCCGGTTTCCTTGTTTACTTGAGGCGGCGGTACTAAACGTCCAGCTTTCCCCCCCCCTTCCTCCATCATAGTTTTGTCAGGTTTATTTTCACCGTCAATGTCTTCATCTAACGGTTGCGAGAGTGTCGCCGCATCCACGTCCATCTCTTCCTCCAACAGACGTTTCTTCTCCTCTTCTTCGGCGAGTCGCTTTGCTTCTTCTTCTTTCCTTTTTTCCGCTTCGATCAGTTTCTTTTCTTGCTCTTGCTTCCACACTTCTAACTCCTTCCCAGATAACGTTTCTCGCCTGGCCAAATCAACCTTTACGATTATGTCTTTCTTTTTCGTCTTTGACGAAGTAGTCTTAGCTCCTCCTTTGTTACTCATTTCGACAACCTCTCTCGCTAATCCAACCTGGTGCCCAATTTCGTCCGGCCATATAAAACAATTCTTCGCGTCCGAGGCCCACTCTATGAACAACTTTCTCGCAAACCCAGCTTCTAAAGACGCTAACGACGCCAGAACAACTTTCGGCCCGGGAGGTAACCGCGTGAAATCTTCGTAGGAGTGACACGGAAACAATTTTTTCACGTCAAACACGTTTTGACGCGTACTATCAAATTTCAAACCAACATCTTCGTTCATCCATTCTAAATGAGACCGCACGAATTCCAATGCGTTAGCGGCGACGTTGTTGAACAAAACCAACTGATAACTTCCTAAATTTTGGTTCATCCACGTCTCCTCTAATAATAAAGCCAATTCTAACGTTCTTCCAACCGCATCGCAACAAATAACCACGTTCCCTTCCATTCGCACATGTTTCAATACGCAATCTACTAATGGCAAATCTCTCACTTGTAACCTCGCCTCGGGCGCTTTTCTATCCACGTTCCGACAATCCGTAATTAACACCGACGGTCGATGCACGGTTTCCGCTAAACTCGTCCCGGCTAAGTGTCGTTCTTTTCGCATGTTGTAATCGACCGCGTAGACGATATCCTCGGCGTCTTTCGATATGCGCCAACACGAACCACCTAACGTGTGACCAGCGTTTATAGCTTCAACCACAATACCGCTGTTAATATTACTATTATTGCTATTACCTGCGCTTTCGCCATCTCCTATGCTCTCTCTTTTCAACGTCACCCTCGAATGTTGCTGATACTTCACCGGGACAAACTTACTAAACGCCAAATCCACGTCGTCTAAACTATATCCAAAATCTTCTCCAAATTCTCCTCTAAACTCCGAATATCCAAGGGCTATGTCGTAACACAACATCTGTCCTAACTTGTGCGTTGGTATGGAAGCGTAAATTTTACAGTTTGGGTTACACTTTACTCGCTCCGAGAAGAGTAAAGGTACCGCGCCGATGTGACGTTGCGTGCAGTGTGATATTAACACGCAGTCTAATGTTGGAGCAATTTTTTGAAGCTCTTTTATGTATTCATTTTGATCGAATTTGTCATCCCATCCGCAATCTAAGAGAACGTTCGTCTGGTCGATTTGCAATAAATAACAGAGCGGTTGGTTGGCGTCACCGACAGCGTCCTCTCGAATGCCTCCTAAAATGGGCGTCAAAAACACTCTATTCCCAGACTCGAGGACTAAATTTCTCTTCGCTTCATCCAGCACGACTTGCACGTTGTCGTTCGCGACCGCCGCGGCACCTTCGACGATCTCGTCTTTCTTCGTCGTCGCGTCTCTTTTCTTCTCTTCCTTCTCGATCGGTTCGCGCGACGTCGCGCTCTTCGCCGATTTTCTCGTCGTTTTCCCTCCTTCCACCAACGCGTCGTCCTCCTCCTCCTCCTCTCGCAAGGGGGGCAAAGGCGACGGTGACTTTGCTTTCGTCCTCTTCTTACCGCTTTTGTCGTCGTCGTCGTCCTCGTTGGCTTTTGTCGTCGTCGTCGTCCTCGTCGTTCTCCCGGACGCTCGCTTCTTCGGTGCCATCGTTGGATTTTGGGTTGGAGCGCACGCGCGCGCGCGCTTCTTTTTTTCTCTCTCTCTCTCTCTCTTCAAAGATGATGATGCATTCCAATTCATCCCTCTCTCGTGTTTTGATGTTTAGGGTCTCGTATTCCAAAAAAAAGAAGAAGGGGGCCAAAACCACTGCACTTTTGGAAAAAAAGTTTCCTCTTATTACTCGTATAGACTGCAGTACACATAATACATAAAAGGGAGAGAAAGAGATCGACGACGTTTCTTAGTGAGGCGACGGTCGACCAACGCGGACGACGACCCAGAGGTGTAGTAGGACTTTTGCGCGAACGAGACGGCCGACTCTCTCTGGTTTTTGTCGAACAAAAGGTCAAAGTTCGATTTTTTTAAAGGTTGTTGTTTCGCGTGTGTTCGAAATCATATAATAAGTGGAGAGATAAACCAATCGGAAGAGACCTCTTTTGGACGACGACGACGACGAAAGGGAACAAAGAAAGAGTTCGCGCTCTGCTCAAGGTGAAAGAAGACGAAGGATACCACGCATACGCGCCACGTCGTCATGTTTAGCTCTCTTTCCAACGCGGCGTCTTCGGCGGCGTCGTGGGCCATGGGGTCTTCTTCCGCCGACGCGGACGGCGACGGCGACGTGGTTGACCCGACGAAATTGTTCCACGAATATCCACATCCTTCGGATTGGCGAGACCGAGTCAAAGAGATGTTGGAAAATCTGCGAAAGACGAACACGACGGTGCCACCGAACATGTGCCCAATGGGCGATGTAGAAGCGACGTGCAGACGATTTTTAGTGGCCAGAAGGTACAACGTGGAAGCGGCGGAGTCGATGCTACGAAAAGCGATCGAGTTTAGAGCTTCGGTGCAAATAGGCAACGCGAAAGGCGTGGATAACATAATGAAAGCACCTCCTCGATGGGATTTGTTGGAGTTGGCGAGGAAGATTTTACCGAACACGCCGTTCCACTGTTACACGAAGCAGGGATACCCGGTGTATTTGTTGAGGGTTGGTAAAGGAGATTCGAGTTTAGCGTTAGAGGTACCGGATGAGGTGCACGTGTATTCGACGCTCGTAAGAGGGGAGCATATGATGCGGTCGATAATTCCGGATGCGACGGAAAACGCCAAAAAGTTAGTGGAAGGAAAGACGAAGGAGGAAATTAAGGAGAATTTCTGCGCCGTCAATCAAGACACGAAATCGCAGATGGTGGATAAGCAAGTGGTACTGTTGGATTTGAAGGACGTTGGGTTAAGTGCGATGAAGTGTTTGTACGTGTTTAAGATTGTGAATTCAACCGCGTCGCATAATTTTCCGGAGTTGAGTAAAGCGATATACGTGTTGAATGCGCCGACGGTGTTTGATTATTTGTACGCGGCAGTTAAACCGTTTTTAGCGGTGCACACGCAGCACAAGGTCAAA
>MDTG01147763.1_pt1 | contig 11177 bp, 8 predicted proteins | sample 811421 | NCBI WGS metagenome assembly MDTG01 (sample SAMN05326645, study PRJNA326480) | marine metagenome | isolation source: seawater | place: Pacific Ocean: South East | collected 2011
TAAGAAAATTCTGAGAGTCATTTTTATAAAGTATTTTTGCCATATCTTGATCATGATTATTCAATTCCTCTAATGTATTTTGATCGAAATTGATACGAAATCAATGCAAGTAATGGGAAAGGTATCACTAAAAAAATGATTGAATAATATGGATAGGGTTGTAGCGACTTAGCAATAATAGAACAAACCAAAGTAAATGTTGGTAGTCCAAAGACTACAAATAGCCGACTTTTTCGTTTTACCCTTCCAGCCCCAAGGCCAGCTGAGAATCCTAGAATTGAAAAAAAATAGGTTGAAAGGGGATAGAAAAGTCGTTTAAAAAGTTCGTAGAAGTTTTTAAATTGTGGCTTTGATTTTTTGTTGCATTCTAATATTTTTTCGATAAGTGAGGAAAATGATAGGGTCTCTAGCCCCTCTTTTTTTGGTGAAGATTTTAATAAATACTGAACTGGGTCTAACTCCATTTCCATTTTACCTACATTATCTATAAACAAATCATCAAAGGAGTTTTGATTTTTCTTTGTGGTAATAATTGAAATATTTTTACCAGTAAAAAGCGTATTTCTTGCTTCAATTTTTTTCGCAACTACAAGACTCATACTTTCATTTGAATCATTTTGGAAGCCCAATAAAATATTTTCGACAATTTTTTCGTTATTTGGTTTACCAAAATCAATATAGGAATAGCTTCCATTCGCTTTACTAATGTTTTTGATTAAATTAAACGGTGTTTCTTCAGCAAAATTTTTGATAAATTCAAAAGATTTGATTTTGCATTTTGGGGTTAATTCTGCGCAATTATAAAGATTAAAAGTGGATAGGGTTGCTGATAGAATATTTAGAGGAAAAAAAACGTATTTGAAGCTAATACCTGAGCTTAGGCAAGCTATGATCTCTTTGTTTTCGCAAAGGCTTGATGATAGAGTCATTGAAGCTAGAAGAGCTGCGATGGGTAAAGCTATTATTAAAATCTGAGGAATTTGTAGTAGCGCAATAGTAAGAATATTTTTCGCACTAGTTTGGGTTGAAACGAGATTTGCAATACTTTGTGATTTGGAAATAAGTAATAATAGGACCAAACTAGCAGAGCAAATGAGTAAAGGCTTAAAGTACCCTTTAAAAATATATCGCCACAAAATCGGCATAAAAAAAGTGGCCTTTTGAAAGTTTACACATAATTATTCATTATTGTAACCTATTAAATGTTTAAAACGGTAATGATAAGTGCGTATCCAATTGATTAAACAATTTCTTGCTTTGAGGGTCGGGAAAAAATCCAAACTCCTTTTGGGTCTTTCTGGTGGAGCAGATTCCATGGCCTTATTGCACTTGCTCTTAGAATGCAGGAAAAACCTGGATTTTGACTTACACATAGCACATGTAAATCATAATTGGAGAAAGGAAAGCACTCAGGAGGCAGAAACTCTAAACTTAGTAGCCAGTCACTTAAAATTGCCTTTTCACCTACATTCGGATATCCCGAAAAGCACTAGTGATTTAGAAAATCATGCGCGTCAAATACGACTTAGTTTTTTTACTAAGCTGCATCGGCAGTTTACATTTCAAGCGGTATTGCTTGCACATCATAGAGGGGATCAAGCAGAAACTGTATTTAAGAGAGTAGCTGAGGGCTCTGGTATTTCTGGTATGAGAGGTTTGCAGATGGAATCGACTTTCGGCGAAATAAATTTATGGAGGCCATTGCTTCGAGTGAGTAAGAAAGAGATATATCGATTTTTAAAAAAGAAAAAAGTTCATTTTTTCGAAGACCCTACTAACCAAGATTTAAAGTTCTTACGGGCAAGAATGCGCACAAAGCTTTTCCCGTATTTAGAAGAGGTTTTTGGCAAAAGTATGGAAAGTAACTATGCAAAACTCGGAAGCACCTTTGCTGAAATCACCGACTATTTTGCACAGAAAACTACAAAAATGAAATCTCTCTTACAAATAGGGCCTCTTGGCGGTTATTTTGATTTAAGAAATGATATCCACCAAATAGAGCTAAAATTTTTTATTAAAGAAGAATTAGAAATCTCTCATGATGCACTTGAAGTATTGACCGAACTAGTAAAAAATAAGAAATCATCAAGGTTTGTCATGTCAAAAACAAGTAAGTTGATGGTTTGTTATCCTTATCTATTTATATTCAACACAAAAATTAACACTTTTTTTTGTAATGAAACGCTTTGGAAACCAACGGATTGCGGGAGTTGGCAGGTGTTTTGGAAGGGTAAAATAAATCATCCTGGAAATCATTTTAATGCTATTCCTTTTGAAAAACTAGAGCCTAATCATCAAAGAATTATTAAAAAAAGTTACCAAGATCTAAAGATACCAGCTTTTTTTCACTATAAGGTACCTCTTTTTGTTGACCATGAAAACAAAATTTTTGAACCATTAGCGGGTAGAAAATATTTATTCGATAGGCCATTGTGCTACCCATAAATTAAAAAATCTTATAAAATGGTTTAAGCCATTATACTAATTTTTAGTAATTTGCACTTTTTAGCGTTTTTTTTAGTTGATAAGGAATATCCATGTTTGTAATAGAAAAAATTAAGGGAATAAAAAAAGACTTTCGGTCTTTGAAACGTAGGTTAAAAAGGAAAGTGGATAATCAAGAACAGCCGAGTGAGCCAAAAAAAAAATTTCCAGGTGGGTTTTTTCTTTTTGTGCTAGCTGCAATACTAATTATACTTACTGTACAAAATATGTCCGGAGACAAAAATGGTAAGGTTTCGTTTAGCCATCAGGTTGAGCATTTAGAAAATCTTGATCTTACACAGAAAAGTGAGAATAGAAAAGTTGCACAAAACGATAATTTAGTTACTTTTTCTGGTAAGTTTAAGGAGCGCTTGAGTGAAGAGTCTAAGGCAAGATTTAGATACCTTGAACTGCTAAATGAGAGTCAAGTCCTTGCTGAGAGCCGTGAAACCTTAACACAAAATCTTGATGTTTTGCAAAAAGATGTGCGCTCAGCTGGCGAGATGTTTTTGATCCTCAGCGGCGCGAAAATCCCTAAATCTGGATTTAATGTCATCAGCCCTTATTATGATACCCAGCAACGTAAAAACAGCGTTGTTATTACATCGCTTCCTCAAAAGAAAGTGTTAAGTCTTGTAGATCTTGAAGCTGAGCGTCAGTATGTAGCACAAAACATGACTATAGAAACTGTCACGACCTTTGGTAAAAATGTTGAAAATTTAATTAAAGGTTTTAGGTCATCGGCCCTTGGAATAGGTAATGAAACAATGAAACAAGAGCTTAAAGTTGCTAGCGATTCTGTATCAAAGGCTCTTGCATCGAATGTGTCACTTAACGAAGCTTTTGTAAAGTACGAGGATGGGCTAAATGTTTTGTCCAATATTGCCAGTGAATTATTAATACCTGAAAATAGTGCGGTACTTCTTGGTCTAAGGAGTGTAAGAGGGTACTTACTCGACTTAAATCAGTATCAAATGACAACAAGTGCTCAGGATGAGAATCGAGTACAATTAGCGAAGGCGCGTCAAAATGTTTCAAGTGCAATCTGGTTTTTTAATAACAAAGAACTATCTACAAAGGCTCTTGAAAAGCAAAGTCCTGAAGCATTTAGTCTTTGGTTTGCTCAAAGCAAAACTGAGTGGGAAGCATTTGCTGCGAACAAGGGAAGTCTTTTCAAGGCACCTGATCAACCTAGAAACTTAGTCCTTGAAAAGACCTATAAAAGTGAGGAGCCTTCTCCTAATTACTTAAGTTATATTTTCTTAACTATTTTCCCAATACTTATTATATTTTTGATTTTGTATTTCGTTTTTTCAAAACAAATGAAGGGAATGGGTTCTGGAGCTATGAATTTTGGAAAATCTCCAGCAAAAATGCTTAATAAAAGTGCTCATAAAGTAACTTTTAAAGATGTTGCAGGTGTTGCTGAAGCTAAAGAGGAGCTTCATGAGGTTGTTGACTTTTTGAAAGACCCTCAAAAATTTACTGCCCTTGGTGCTAGAATACCCAAAGGTGTACTTCTAATAGGTCCTCCAGGGACAGGTAAAACTTTAATAGCTAAAGCCGTAGCTGGAGAAGCAGATCGCCCATTTTTTTCCATATCTGGATCAGATTTTGTGGAAATGTTTGTGGGAGTTGGTGCAAGTAGAATCAGAGACCTTTTTGGTCAGGCAAAGAAGAATGCGCCTTGTATTGTATTCATTGACGAAATAGATGCAGTTGGAAGACATAGGGGTGCTGGTATAGGTGGTGGTCATGATGAAAGAGAACAAACGCTAAACCAGTTGCTTGTTGAGATGGATGGGTTCGATACAAATGAAGGGGTTATCCTAATGGCTGCTACTAATCGACCTGATGTATTAGATAAAGCTCTGCTAAGACCAGGAAGATTCGATAGGAATGTCATCCTTGATTTGCCAGATATCAAAGGGCGCTTTGATATCTTAAAGGTACATGCAAGGAGAATCAAGCTTGATGGATCTGTTGATTTAATGGATGTAGCTCGTGCAACACCAGGTTCTTCTGGAGCTGACTTAATGAACATATTAAACGAATCAGCACTGCTCGCTGCAAGAAAAGGGAGGTCTGCAGTAACTCATTCAGATACTCTAGAGGCATGTGATAAAGTAAGATATGGTAAAGAAAGGCGTAGTTTGGAACTTGATGAAAAAGAAAAAACGCATACAGCCTACCATGAATCGGGCCATGCTATTGTAGGATTGGTTGTAAAAAGGGGAGATCCTGTTGAAAAAGTAACTATAATCCCTCGTGGTTTATCACTTGGTGCAACTCATTTCGTTCCAGAAAAAAATAAAACAAGTTACTGGAGAAAAGAGCTTATTGATAGGCTATCAGTCTTAATGGGTGGAAGAGTTGCCGAGGAGATGTTTGTTAGCGATATTTCAAGTGGAGCTCAAATGGATATATCACAAGCAACAAAGCTTGCAAGAAGCATGGTGTGTCAATGGGGTATGAATACATCACTTGGACCAGTAGCATATGATGAACGAAGCGATGAGAGGTCGTATCAGATATCAAGCTCTCCAACTAAAGTATATTCTGAGGAAACAGCATGCCGTATAGATGCTGAAGTTAGAAAACTTCTCGAAGAGGCAAATCAGTTTGCTCATAAAGTACTTACTGATAATAAAGATAAAGTAGAACTCATGACTGCAATGCTTATTGAGTTTGAAACACTAGATAGAGAAGATGTTCTTTCTATAATGGATGGGTCTTGGGACGCTGAAAAGAAAAGAAATAAGGTTAAAGAGATAATAGAAGCGCATACACATATGCCACCACCACCACCACTTAATATAGACGACAATGTTACTGGAGAAAATGGGCCAACGCCTCAGGGAGCCTAAACTTTGCTCGGTAGAATCGGGTTCGTACCGAGCAAATACACAAAAGGTAAATCTATTTACTCTTTATCAAGTAAAGCTTTTCGGCTTAAACGTATTTTTCCGTTTTTATCGATATCTAGGACTTTTATTTCAATATCGTCACCTTCTTTGAAATAATCAGTTATTTTTTCTACTCGCTCGTGTGCAATTTCTGAGATATGACATAGCCCCTGAACATTTAAGAAAGCTACAAAAAGTCCAAAATCTTTAATAGTCACAACTTTACCTTTATAGGTCGCACCAATTTCTGGTTCAGCTGTGAGGTTATGAATGATTTCACACGCCCTTTCCATTCCCTTTGCATCATTTGATGCAATACTTACATTACCATCATCATCAATATTAATATCTGCACCTGTTTCTTCGACGATTGCTCGAATTTGCTTACCTCCAGGCCCAATAATAGTACCAATTTGGCTTGGTTTTACTTTTATTGTTTTAATTCTAGGAGCATACCTTGATAGTGAGCTATTTGATTCAGGACATGTGCTTAGCATTTTTCTTAGAATATGAACCCTGCCTTCTTTTGCTTGCATTAATGCAGCTTTCATAATTTGCGGGTTTATCCCTTCAATTTTTATATCCAGTTGGAATGCCGTTACCCCTTTCTCATCTCCAGCAATTTTAAAGTCCATATCGCCTAGCGCATCTTCCATACCAAGTATATCTGATAATATTGCATAGTTACCTTCTTCAAGGATAAGACCCATAGCAATTCCTGCAATCGGTCTTTTAATAGGAACTCCAGCGTCCATCATAGCTAAGCATCCTCCACAAACAGAAGCCATAGATGATGAGCCATTCGATTCTGTGATGTTAGATTCCAAGCGAATGGTGTAGGGGAAAGAGTTTTTTGTAGGAATTATTGCTTGCAATGATCTTTCTGCGAGTTTGCCATGTCCTATTTCTCTTCTACCAGCTGGGCCCATTCTTCCAACTTCTCCAACTGAGTACGGAGGGAAGCTATATTGCAGATAAAAGTTTTTCAGCCCATCAGCCTCATCGAGAGTTTCATATCTTTGTCCCATTGATTCCCCACCCAGTGTACAAACTGATATTGATTGGGTTTCCCCACGCGTGAATAATACGCTCCCATGCGTTCTAGGTAGTGGCGACATTTCGACCCATATTGAACGAACGTCTGTTGTCTTTCGACCATCACACCGTACTTTTTCGTTTAGGATCATTTGTCTCATATGGTTAGCAGTTACTTTTTTAATAGCTGACATTACCTCAAATTCCTTGTAAAGTTCTTTTCCATGTGGGAGAAGCTTTTCTTTTACAGATTCTTTAATTGCAGCAAGTGCTTCGGATCGGTCTTGTTTTTGAGTAATGCGTATAGCACTTTTGAGGGGATCTTTCATGATATCATCAACATTCGAAATGAGATTTTCTGGCAAATGGCGAAGGTCGGTTCTATTTTTATCCTTTCCAACAAGGTTTTGAAAGTCAGAAAGAGTTTGGCATATAAGCTTTATTGCATGATGTCCTACCTCAATTGCTTCCATTATTTGATCCTCGGTTAAAAAATCGCAGTACCCCTCAATCATTAATATAGCATCTTCAGTACCTGCTAAAATTAGATCAAGCTCGGATTTCTCCATTTCACCGACAGTTGGATTTATTACAAACTCTCCCTGAACCATACCCACTCGAACAGCTCCAATGGGCTTGATAAAAGGAATTTCGGAAATAACAAGTGCGGCAGATGCTGCGCATATTGCAAGTGGTTCTGTTTGGTGAATTCCGTCATATGATAATACTGTTGTGATAAGTTGAGTATCGTTGTAATACCCATCTTCAAACATGGGACGTATAGGGCGATCTATCAGGCGGCATGTAAGAGTTTCTTTTTCCGTAGGCCTTCCTTCTCTTTTTATGAAACCACCAAGTGTCTTTCCTGCTGAGGAAAATTTCTCCTGGTAATCTACTCGAAGGGGTAAGAAGTCGACCTCATCAAGAGCTGCTCCCATACATGCTGTTGCTAAAAGGTGGGTTTCTCCGCTCTTTACCATTACAGAGCCATTGGCCTGTCGTGCTATTTTTCCTGTTTCGAATGTAATTTCCCTTCCATTTATCGTTACAGTAGAAGAATGTGACTCAAGTTTTGAGTCGTTTGTTTGATTTGTGCTCATTGTAAACCTTTATTTTAGAATTTAATCTCTGAACACGACTAGTAACTACTTAGTAGAAGTAAGAACTAAACGAATCCAGAGATATCGAACTAAGTAATGATATCAAATTTTTGTTAAAATATGCAAGATGGATGTGAAAAAAAAGCCAGGGTTTACCCTGGCTTGGAACAAAATTTTTGTTACTTACGTAATTTTAGGCGATTGATGAGCGTTTGGTAACGCTTTGTGTCAGTCGAGTTCAAATAATCAAGGAGCTTTCTTCTTTGACCAACAAGCTTTAATAGAGCGAGTCTTGACGCATGATCTTTCGGCGCCAGCTTTAGGTGGTCGGTTAGCTCGGTAATTCTTTCAGTCAATATCGCAATTTGGACATCAGCTGAACCAGTATCTTTTTCGTGAAGTTGAAACTTCTTAGTGATTTCTTCTTTAGTACCCTTATCTAAGGACATTTATTTACTCCTTTAGACATAAATTAATTTAGACATAGATGTGGGGGATTATCCCTTTTATAACATCTTCCATTCTAACAGTCTTTAAGATATATTACAAGTGTGGTTTGTATTTTGCGCCATTTAAATTTAAAATTTTATGAATATGTTAAGCGAAAATTTTACAGAATTTGATCGTGCAATGATGAAAGAAGCCCTTATCGAAGCAAAAAAATCTTTCGAGGCCCAAGAAGTCCCAGTTGGAGCCGTGTTAACCCTCAAAGAAAAGATTATAGCAAGATCTCATAATTTGGTTGAATTAAGAAAAGATGTGACAACCCATGCAGAAATAAATGTGATTCGCCAAGCAGCATCAGCAGCTGGCGATTGGCGACTTGATCAGGCTACGCTTTACACAACCCTTGAGCCTTGTGTTATGTGCTGTGGCGCGATTTTTCTTTCAAGAATAAAACGTGTTGTATGGGGCGCAAAAGATTTAAGGCACGGTGGTAACGGGAGTTTTTTTAATCTTTTTCTCAAAAAGCATCCAACTCATCCTAAAATTGAAATTATTGGGGGCTTGTATGCTGGAGAATCGGCTCAATTGATGAAAAGTTTTTTTAGCACTAAAAGGCGTAAAAATTAAATTTCAATCACCAGGGATTTTGAAGAGATAGAAAATGTTAAAAAAGAATGTTCATAATGTGCCATTTGCAGGATTAAAGCATTAAAATAATTTTTGCTCTGCATAATCCAGCGCACTGTCACTAAAGCAATTTAAAATTTATATTACTTTCATAGTATTTGTTCGACCGATGTGAAAAAATTACTTTTTTAGCCTATATAAAAAAGAAATAAGTTTTAATCGGTATCTTCTAAAATAGGAGAGTTTTTCAATACCCTTAGCTGATATGGAGTCCAAGCATTCATCAGCAAAAGAGCTATCACCATTTAGTAGTCTACCTGTTTTAAAATCAAAGATGGATGTTTTATTTTTAAAAGGTTTTTTTGAAAAAAGTAAAAAAGAGGTTAACTTTCTTTTGAGGAAAATAATTTTTTTTTCAAAAGAGTGAAGTCTTGCAAAGGGGCTAAGGCTATTCCAAACAAGAACAGAGTAGCCGTACCCGTATAAAAGAGAACTCAAAGTGAGTACAAATGATAAAAAATTACCATTTGAGAAATCAAGAAATAAATTGATGCCTATCAATCCAGATACAAGCCATTTTGACCTTAATGGAAACATCAAAAAAACCATGATTAGTGCTTCTGGAAATAAAAAAGCCCAACCTATTAAAAGTATATAGATTGAATTAGAAGCTCCTACTAAAGGGATCATTGAGCCTGATCCTAGCAGGCAGAAGTATGCAACGACACCTACAAAAACTGTTCCTCCAAAAAACAAGCCAATGAAATGCTTTATTCCTCTACTTTCTATGATTGAAGAACCAATAACATACAACAAATAGCAGTCGAAAAAAACTTTTATAATCAAGCTTAGATCGATTCCGTGAGGGGTTAAAGGTTGCAGAAAAATGTAGGTTACAAATTGCCATAAAAGTAAATGTTTGATGCCCCAGGGTGACAGTCCTAGTAGGATGTGGAGTCCGGGAAGGTTTAAAACCTTTGTAAAAAAGGCATTTGAAAAAATAGATAAAAAACTTAACCCAACAGTTAAAATGATAGTCCATTTGATTAGACCGTGTGGAGAGGGAACGTTTGAAAAAGGATGTCGTGAATAGTTATTCAATTCTCAAGACTTTTTGTTAATATGGGTTGAAATGTCTATATTTGTTGTATTTTATCTTCAAAAACGTTTTAATCATAACATTATAAAATGTATTTAGCAAAGGAATTATAAATGAAAAAAGAAGGACACCCACCCTACCAAGACATACTATTTGTTGACACGGCAACGGGTACAAAGTTCGTTTGTGGAAGTACTCTTCAACCCAAAGAAAAAGAAGAATTTGAAGGTAAAGAATATCCCGTTTACAAAGTACCGATTTCCTCAGCCTCGCACCCATTTTTCACAGGAAGCCAACAGCTTGTTGACTCTGAGGGTAAAGTAGATAAATTTAAGAGAAGGTATGCAAAAAAATCTCCACAAAGTTCGCATGCCACAGAAGACACTACAGCTAAGCAGGCGAAAAAAAAGGTTTTATCAAAAAAAATAGTTAAAAAAAAGTAAGTTGAGCCCCGTTTATGGAGGAAAAAATAAATGAGCTGCTTGTAGAGTTTCAGAATATCGAGGAATCATTAAGCGATCCATCAATTCATAGCGACCCGAAGAAATACAAGGACTTATCGCAAAAGCATGCTCACTTATCTTCACTAAAAGATACCTATTTATCCCTAAAATCTTCTGAAAAAGAACTTGAAGACTGTAGGGCCCTCCTTAAGGCAGAAAGCGACCCAGAATTCTCTAAACTCATTGAATCTGATCTAAAAAATATCCAAAGTCGCATAGATCAGTTGCGTTCAAAACTTAATAACCTGCTTGTTCCTCCAGATCCAAGAGATAATGCTAATGTCATTGTTGAGGTGCGTGCTGGAACAGGTGGTGACGAAGCTGCTATTTTTACGGGCGATTGTGTGAGGATGTATCGGCTCTTTTGTGATCACAAATCGTGGAAGATGGAAACATTGTCTCTTGCAGTATCTGAAGCAGGGGGGTACAAAGAGTACGTTTTTTCTGTATCTGGAAAAAATGTCCATAGATACATGCAACATGAGGCAGGTACACACAGAGTCCAAAGAGTCCCTGAAACAGAAACTCAGGGCCGAGTCCATACATCAGCAATCACGGTAGCTGTTCTTACAGAGCCTACTGATGATGAAAAAATAATAATTGATGAAAAAGACCTTAAAATTGATACCTACAGAGCATCCGGTGCAGGTGGACAGCATGTAAATACAACTGATTCTGCTGTTAGGATCACACACATGCCAACAGGAGTCGTTGTCTACTGCCAAGAAGAGAGGTCCCAGCATAAAAATAAAGATAAGGCAATGAGGGTTCTTCGCGCTAAGCTCGCAGAGCAGCAAAGGCGGCAAAAAGCAGAAGAAAGAGCATCACTCCGCTCTTCTCAAGTGGGTAGTGGGGATCGCAGTGAGCGAATTAGAACGTACAATTATTCCCAAAATAGAGTAACGGATCACCGCATCAACTTAACTCTTTACAAGCTAGATCACATCATGGAGGGTGATCTCGAGGAAATATCTGA
>MDTG01155379.1_pt1 | contig 11177 bp, 5 predicted proteins | sample 811421 | NCBI WGS metagenome assembly MDTG01 (sample SAMN05326645, study PRJNA326480) | marine metagenome | isolation source: seawater | place: Pacific Ocean: South East | collected 2011
AAGTGTTGAAGCATCCAAGGGTCTGGTACGTTCATTGATGAGTGATAACTATTTCCATTGTATCACATCTTTTTTGCTTGTCAACCTGGTGGTGTAGGATCTGCGTTCTCGTATGGTATTGTTCCATCTGGTCTGAGAATATATGCTCTTATATGATGATCTGCGTCTGGTAAATTCTGTGGTTGTGGAAACCATTGCTCACAATAGTCTGATGCTATCTTTTCTGATGGGAAATAATAGTATATGTATTCTAATTCAAATATTCTATCAATCTCTGCCTCTGGTATGATACCATCATAGTATGCTAATACAGTTGCTTTTTTATCTGCTGCTAGTGTATGATATTTACTGTTGTCAATAACTATCATATGCTGATTACTTAACTTTGCATAATCAGCAGCAAGCATGTCTTTAGTTTTAGGATTTAATGATATTAGTGGCATAATTATTCTCCGAAGTCACCCTCATCAATCATCTTAAGTATATCATCTAGTGTATCACTACCAGTGTTTGGATTGATACTACCCATTGGTCTAGCAATACGAGTTACTGGCATTTCATCAATATCTATTGTACCTATTGCTAATGCGAGATAGTTTACTATTCTAGTTGTAAACTTACTATAAACTGACTGTGGTATAGTATAGAAGTGTGATACATCATCAAGATAAGTTAAACCATCAGCAAGTTTAGCATGCTTTGTTGGTGTGATTGGAAATACTACTGTGCTGGCACTCTTATTTTTCTGATCCGCAGGAATATCTCTTAGTTTCTGTCTATATGTTTGCCACTGTGTTTTCTGTTCTGCAGTAACAGGTGCGTCTCCGAGCTGTGTCCAATCACTGTCCATAAGTAGGAAGTTTCTAATTAATGCAACTTTAGTCCAGTTAAGTATCGAAGTTTGTGAAAATGATGCTGCTAGTGCACGTTCTAAATCGTTCTCCTGTCCTTGTCTGTATTCTGTAAACTTTTCAATTAATCTAGTATTGAGATCAGCAATCTCTGTTGTAAATGGTGTTAGGTCAAACTGATACGAAATCCATTTATATACTCCAGTCTTTTGATTACGTGAGTATTTGGTTTTATTCATTCTTGAAGTACCATCTTTGTACTGCACAAATACTTCTAACTTATCATTATCAGAATCCCACATAGGATATAATATTGGAACTATTTCCTTAGTCCAATAATCATCGTCTATGGTTTTCATTATACCTTCATACTGAATAGACTTGTCAAAGGCATTCAAGTATAGTGAAGTTGATGATGGTGATGCTATGGTTGCCATTTATAATGCCTTGATTAAATACTTTACCCTATGGTATTTAGTTATGAGAGGAATGTCATTTTCTGCTGATACAGTAGCGACTGTTGTAATGGGTGTAGATGATGACATTGTAAACTGTCCATCTGTTACTGTCAATGCTGCTTGAACTGCTGTTACCTCTCTTCTAACTTGATCAATACCAGTATCAGAATTGATAGGTTGTCCACCGCTATCTAAGTTACCAGTAAGAGTAGCACCGCCAGTTGATATAAACTGAGTAGAAGTTGTAGTATCATAGAATAATGTGATAGCACCTAAACCATAATTATCATCGTTAGCATTTGCAGTTTGATATACAGGTCCTCGATCTTGTTCTAGAATTAATGTTACACTTGGATCTCTAATTGGATCTGCTTCAGCAACGTCAATTTCTACTGCTTGCCAAAGAGGATCAACATTTGCTGCCAACAATATCTGACTAAACAACGTAACAGTATTAGATGTTCCTTTTCTGTAAAATATATTTAATGCTTGATCTGGATTCTCTCCACCATTTTGGTCACTACCACGAATAACAGTAAATCTCATTTTATTTACTTGTGTAAAATTAAATGTTCCTACTTCTAATTGTCTTTTTCCAGCAGCATCAGTTGCAGCACCTTTAAATTCAATATATTTTTGTATTTTAGTTAGAGTATTATATGGAATACCAGAACCAGAAAATCCTACAGAACTTCCAGTTCCTTGACCAAATTCTCTCTCTTTGATACTAGCGTCAGTTGATGATTGCCATACGTTAGCAATACTAGCATTACCTATAGGATTACCATCACTATCACATTCATAATATCTTCCTGCTGGATTTGTAGTTCCACCTGGTACTGTTGTTCCTTCCTCTTGTCCAAAGTAAGTTATGTTTATAGATCCTGGTCCTCCATTGTCTCCTTCTCCACCACCATTACCAGGAGCTTGTAAAGTATATGTAACAGAGGTAGCAAGACCACCACCAAATGATAAGTTAAGGTCGCCACCTTGTCCGCCACCACCACCAGTGTTATCATAATATTCAGTGACATTTGAGAATTGTATTTTTACATATCCTGCGGTGCAAGGAAGTGAACCTTGATCATCTTCTGATACTGCTCCAACCCAATAAGTATTTCTGTATGCAGACACACCTCGTGATCCACCAGTACCACCACCGTTACCATTATGTCCAACACCCGCTTGTCCACCGATACCACCACCAGTTGCGTTGATAATACCACAAGCGGATCCACCTCCACCACCTCCACCAGCAGTACAACCACCAGATGAACCAGAACCACCATTTGCAAAGTCTAAAGCTCCTGATGTTGATATCAATCCTTGTGTAGGTCCTTGTGCGTCACCACCAGCATAGCAACCATCAGTGGTTCCACTACCATTGTAACCACCACCTGATCCTCCGCCACCGCCACCACCGCCAGCTCCAGCGATTGCGATACCATCTAAGAATAAACCTGTAACACCACCACCTGATCCTGCAGATGCACCATTACCCCATGCACCTTGTCCACCATTTCCAGATACAACTCCAGTAGCACCAAGAACACTACCAGCAGTTCCACCTGGTTCATATCCATTACCAATACCACCTACCCAGTTATCCCATGGAACTCCTGTGAATGGGTTGTTACCAGGTGTTCCTCCAGCAGTATTTCCTTGTCTATCGTTAAAACCAGGATTACCACCCTGTCCTAATTCCCAAGATAATGTTCCAGCTGTTTGTGCTATTGAACCTATTAATCTTGCACCTCTACCACCATATCCACCATTAGCACCACTTTTACCTGATATTGTGGTAGGCCAACCTGGCCAAGATGAACTACAGTTAGATCCTGAGTTTGCATTACCAGAACCTCCACCTCCACCTGAGATTTCAATTGTTATGCTTCTACTTATTTCTCCAGCAGCTGGTGCTGGTATTGTCCACGAACCATTAGATGTATAGACTGTCTCTGGGTCAGTATTACTTACACTTTTTAATTGTGCTGTTCCATTACCACCTGTCATAAATGCTCCTGATGGAATATTACCGACAACACCACCACCAGGTGAGTCATTAAGACCTGTTCCTGGTATTCCACCATCGTCTCCATCATCACCAACAGTTTGGTTAAAATTAAACCGTGAATCATTTAATAATACTGCTGGAATTATAAATCCTCCTCCAGATCCTCCAGCACCACCAGCAGATCCTCTCGTTCCACCGCCACCACCTACAGCTCTGATAGTGTAGAATGTGCCATCAACAGTTATACCAATCTCAGCATATCCACCATTTAGTCCATCATTGTCACTATCTGCACCACCACCGCCAGGTGATCTCAAAGTAACACTACATCCTGATATTTGTCCCGAACCAGCATCTGGAAGTGGTACAACACCACCTTGTGGTGTGTCAATGATAGTCTCTGATATAATAAATGAGTTGCCAGGTATATCAAATTCTATTGCTTTACCACCAACTAATGTATTGTTGTCTACAACATATGCTCTTGGTGCTTGTGTAGTTTCTTGTTCTGCAAAATAACCATTTGCTAATTGTATTGTTACACCAACTCCACCAGCTGTTGCTTGTTGTGGTGTCTCTCCATCTCTTGGTTCTACACTAAATGCTTGGAGTCCAAATCCTGTTGACACTATGGTAAAATTACCAGCAAATTCTGATGGAGTTGCTTGATTTACGGTTATAATATCACCAACATTAAGGTTGTGATTACCATCTGTGTTGATTGTTATGAGATCAGTAACAGAATCATAAGTAATAGATAAAACATTTACAAATGGTGATTCTGATATCATATATTGATATTGTTGATCACCAGTAGTTCCCAATGTATCACCAATTCCATTACTATTACCATATGTTGCTGTTAATGAGTTTTGTAATGGTACACCAATCAAACCATGTGAGTGACCCAATGCCTGTCCAGCAGATCCATTTGGTTCAAATAAATTAACGTTTGCTCTGGTAGTAACATAGTTTACAGCAAATTTATCAACCTCTACAGTACCTAATTCCGCTAACTTTGTTTCGTCAACTTCCACTGTTAACATTCTATGATTGTGTGTTGGTGGAAATGGGAAGATATAATCATCCATAGGTCCTATCTGATATTTGACAGTTCCTGTGATATATGCAGAAATATCTGCAGCTATGTTATTATATCCTGTAGTTTTTACATCACCAACAACAAAAAAATCTCCACTATTAATTAACGTATTTTTTGGTATATACCACGTACCACCAGTTTGTCCAACAGAGTTGTTAACCGCATTTTCTGGTGTTGATGTTCCTGCTCCGTTGACGTTACCAAATCCAAGTATCTTTCTTTGTCTATAATCTGGTAGATTAAATGTTCCAATATTGTACGGATAATCTTGTAAATTATATGATTTTTGTATAACAATATCAGGATGTATAGCACTACCAATAGAGGAACCAATTGCAATTGATCCATTCATCGCAGCGTGATTTCCACAATTATAATAAAGAGTCGATCCACCTAAACCAGATGTGTAGAGTGTTACTGTACCATTGTTGCCAGAAGCACCAGCACCGTTTCCTATTACACCATTACCACTACCAGTATAATTTGGAAGTTGATTAGCAGTTCCAGTAGTATTGACACTTTTAATATAAAATGGATGATCAGCACTCGTATTAACAATAAATTGAATTATATCGGTATTAGCAAAAGTGAGAGTAGGATTCTCACCAGAAACAGGACCGTCTCTATCTTCACCATTTATATTCCATGAGTTTTCACCTGTGTTAGCAACCGTAAGTGCAAATGATGCACCATTATTAGAACCAGATGTAAAATCTATAGTATAATCAGATTGGTTTATTGCTGTTAGATCAACGGTATTACCATTAATATCAGTTGGAAATACTACCTCATATGCAAATTCATTTGCAAAATTATATGCACTAACGTCTTCTGTTGGTTCTTTTAATTGATAGAAGGTAGTTTGATTAAAAATACCAGTAATTGGAAATGATCCGTAAGGATTAGTTCCAAGAGAAAATCTAAACACCGCACCATATGGATATGGTCTTTTTACATTTACTTTGTTATTAGTAGAATCATAATTAAAGTTAAAAAATAGTTTATTGTTTATAAAATATGACCTCCTCAAACCACCAGGTTGTGCTGTTTGAGTTACATTTTGTGCTGCAGCACCGCCATATCTATTCTTAATAATACTGTATAATTCTGGATAATCACGAATCTTTAATTCTTTTCCATCACAATATAAATGCTGCGGATATGAATACTCAGGATCCTCTGATGCCATATTAATATCAGCAAATACAGGAAGAACTGTTCCGACAGGAGAGTGATTACCTGTCTTGTCGGAATAATAATTATCGTATGAATTCCTATATGTTGCCATTTTAATATTTAATTAAAAATTCTTGAACTAAGAATGGTTGTATAAAACCATCTGCTTTATTTTCTGTATTTACATCAATGTTAATTGTTGATGTTATTGAATCTGCAGGAATGTAGGTTGGTTTTGTTACTACATTCCATGTATGTGCATCTTGATTAAATGGAACGAAATGTTTGTGTACACAATCATTACCAAAATCTTCTACATCAACCACAGTATTGTTGAGTGCACCATAAGTGACACTGTTTGCTTGTGAATCAAATGGAAGTTGAGTTGCAGAATCCACAGTCAATGGTGTATAGTTAGGTGCCACTTTAGAATATATGTTACCTCCTCTAATGGCAGGGTTAGCATATCCATCACAATCTGATCCTCCAAATTGACATTCACCTGTAGTTTTACAAGTCATTTCACCAAAGTACTCCATTTCTCCACAAAATCCGCTATGTGGAGTTTGATCAGAACGATAATATATTGGATATCCGTTCTGATTTCCAAGAGTTGAGCATCCAAATTGTAAGATATTTCCTGTTGGATTTCCACTTCCATCAGAATTTAACTCAGGAATATTACCAGGTATTAAACACTTATTTTGTTGATCAAAAGTACAACCAGTCCAACAAGCACCAAACCACTCATAGAGTTCTTCTGAAGAACCACCAAGAAATGAGAAACCACAAGAATTACTATCGTTTTGTGGTTGAACTGCAGTAATTGATTTAGATGCTACTGCCTTACACAATTCTTGTTGTGTATTATTTGCCCATGGCATAATACACAGAGTAGATTTAGATGTATATGAGTTTCTACCAAACAAACTAAATTCACTTGAAGGTGATGCAGTTCTTGATCTCTTTCCATCATGGAAATGTGCATGTGGTTGAAATTGGTTCTGTAATACTTCTGATTCTTCTGTATAGTTACCACTAGATCTAGCAAAACCAGGTTGACCAGTAATTTCAACTGTTTGTGATGGTAAAAAGAAATTACCTTGATATTGTATCTCGAACGTTGCTCCTATGTTACTACTAACTTCTAATCCTACACCAGATTTTGTTATTTCTTGTCCTGCATCGTTGAGCAAATATGTATCTTGATAATCTCCTAAGTTAGAGGAGAATGATGTCTTGGTAGATTTTGCACCAAGATCTGGCACTTGAAATTGATTGTCAAGTAAATTTGTATCTGGTTTTTTATATCTACAGTTTATTCCAACACCCAATATACTAGCAAGTTCTGGAAACGCTCCAGCATCATAAACTGATCCATCACATCTTAAATAACCAGCAGGAAGAGTTTCATATATTGTTGGATCCTCTGGATCTGATGATGTTAATTGATTAGACCAGTTTATAATAGAACCAGTAAGTGTTCCTATTTTTCCCTTTTCTTTTGAATATAATACTGCCATTAGTATGCTCTGATAATATACAAAGTGACCAAGGATGGTGTATTAGGATTTACCTGTACACTAAGTGCTCTGTTGACATTGATAGGTTCAACATTTCCAGTCGTCATATTATTTATGAGTAAAGTAGTAGGGATATTCATTTGTCCTTTAGTCATTGATATATCAATCGTAAAGTGATTATGAGCTCCTAAACTACTACTTGTGAACGCATCGCCATTATGACTCAATGTTGTGGGATATGGAAAATCTCTTCCTATTCCAACCGCACCATAATAGTCTTGTACATCTGTGGGTGGAGGAGTAACACCACTACCTCTTCTTTCTATGGGAACTTGTTCGGATACATAATAATTTCTTGTTCCTAAGTATGTGCCAGGTGGTGGAAATGGAGCAGTAACTGCTGGTTGTTGGGGAGTTGCTGCAACACATGAGTTATCATCAGTGTATTCTTGAGTATATCCATATGATGAAATAACACGATCCTGAGATGGAACTAGCGGTATGACATCAGATGCATTACCAAAGTGTTGATGATTATTCATATCAACTAATGATGTTGCTTGGGGGTCATATGCAGTCCACGTAATCGTGCCAGGATTAAAACTATCTGCTAATGGTTCTGTGTTAATAAGTCCTGTATCAGCACCAGTTTTATACTGGGGATCTTGAACTTCAAATGTTCCAGCTTCAAATAAACCTAGATAACTACCAGCTAATTCTACGGATGGGTAGACAGAGTTTTCTGGTCTAGGATGAGTATGTGCTGCAGTGTGTTCAACACCTAATTTTCTATTAATAGTTCTGATAGTATCAAAATATGATGGTTCTTCAATAGTGATACCTTTTATTTTTCCTGATAATTCTGCCTCAACACTTGTTGTAAACTGTGCATCAATATATGATAATACATTGGATACTGGTTGTTGACCCTCAAAACCATTTAATGAGACAAATTCTCCAAATACACTCAATTCTTGTCCTGATAACAAATTACTCTCCAAATCTATGAGAACTTGTTGATTTAATAATGGTAAATTGAAAACATCATCATCGTTATAATTTGGATATGAGTTAGTTATACCAACAAATGGTTGACCAACTTCTACTACAGGACCATATAAATTACCTAGAACTTGTGCAAGCACGGGATAATCTCTTGCCCTCAACTGTCCCCCGTTACATACTACCCAACCTCTTGGTATAGCATCTGGAGATAGTGCTGATTCACTGGTACTACCAGTCCATGGCATTATTGTACCTATTGGACTGGCTTTTGACGCTTTTATGCGGTTGTAACTTGGCATTTATTATACCTCCATTAACCACCAACCTTGTACGCTAGTTGGTATGCCTATTTGATCATTACTATCAACAGATCCAAGATATATGAGTGCAAATCCAGCATTAGGAGTTTGAACTACAAGTTCACCAGATGGATATGGAGTTAATCTATCTCCAAATAGTGTTCCTGTTGAATCACCTTGTATTGGTGTTCCACTTGTCTCAGGAGTTCTAACAACTAATGTTGTATCATACTTCAAGTTACCACCCACATCAATCATTCTTACAATATCACCTGTTTGTGGTGCAGCTGGTAGTGTAACGATCAATGTTTGTGTTGCTTGTACGTTTACCATGTAAACTATATTTGCAATCAGTGTTAGGTCTGCTTCTGGTGATGCTGCTGATAAGTATCTAGTATGCCTTGCACCAGTTGATGTAGTGAAGTTTTGTAATCCAAATGCATCAATCGAACGATTCTGCTTGATAGTGTATTCACTACCACCATTTACACCTAGATTCTGTACTGAGAATACATCAGCACCTGTTGGAGTTAATGTTGGAGTACCTGTTATTGTAAATGTTTTCTGAGCAGTTACATTTCCTAAGTTATCTACCGAGAATGATGGTTCACATGCTAATGATGTAATAACATTCTCTGGGCAAGATGTTGGATATAAGAACAGGTCACCTCTTGCTATCACACCAGCATCCCAGTTAATTAGACCTGAGTGATCAGCATGTCCATCATCGTTAACAAACTGGAATAGTTTAGTTTGTTTAACACTATCGTAAATTACGAAGTTACCACCAGTTAATGTTAGATTGTCTGTTACATCCAATCTACCATTTCTGTATGACTTAGCACCATCACCAAGTTGCTCATTCATCTGAGTTGTATGAGTCTTACCATACAATCTACCGTTTACATGAGTTAGTATCTCAACACCAGTGGTTGTGTTTCTAAATCTTAACCACTGTTTGTAATCTAGTTTTTGTTGTGAGATATATCCTCTCTCTATTATTACAGAGAGATAATCAACATTTACACCAGCGACTGCTCTTTGTCTAATTTGAGCATCAATTACACTAGATTGTGTTTCATGTTTGATGATCCTTCTAACAACATCACCAACACCATGACTCATTGCGACTGTTCCTTCCTGTGCTATAGTAGCAATAATGGTAGGAAGTCCACCAGTGTTCACAATTGTGTCAATCTTCATTATCTCAATTTGACCAGTAGTACCAGAGAATGATGCTAAAGGTCCTACAGCGATTAGATCACCAACTGCAAACGCACCAGTTCCTTCTCCAAGTTGTTGTACTGGAATCTGTAATAAAGTTGCACTGTTACCAGTGGCAGTCGCTGATGCTATTGTTGTATTAGGACCATTTACCTGTATTGACTGTGGATCTGCGTAGTAACCATATGCTATTATTTCATCTGCATTCAATGCTGTTGGTAAATCAGCATTTGTAAGAATACCAGCAGCACTTGACCATGCTAAGTTAAGATCAAACCTACCAGCATGAGATCCAATTGTTGTTGATCCTGAGCATGAATCAACATCAAATGTAGGATTGTCATTACCATCATTAATGGTAAATCTTTCATTCCTATTTGCTTTGAATGTAGTTCCTGATGTTTGTTGAGAACCAATTATATTGGTTGTTAAGTAGATAGCACCGCCAAATATAAAGTCAACAGCAGTATCTTGATCCATTGAGAGTGGTGATGAATCTGTTACAACATTGATAACATCGCCCTTCTTAATATCAGAAAGTGATTTGCCAGCAGATGTGACATTTACATTTGTAATGACTTTTGTTCCAGCGTCTGCATCTCCAGTAAATTCTATAGAACTTAATGTTCCACAACCACCATCCATATCAAGAGATGAGTTGATTGTTACGATTGAACCAGGTATATTTGGATTACCAATCTGTACCTCACCAGTTACAGAGTTAATTACAAATACATCCTCATCTGGATCAGCACAATTAGAAACTCTAAATTTCTGCTGTTGCTCTGCGAGAGGTGAAATAACCTTAATATATTCTGGAACTTTTGGTGAATCATCTCTATCAACAATGATGTAATCATTATTTGTTAGATTACCACCAAATTCAGATAAGTATACTGGGTCTGTTGCACTACTATCATTATCAATTGCTTGCTCTGTCCATGTAGCATCAAACTGTACATTAACTTTGTATATTGGTGTAGTATCAGCATGGTTACTTAATACACCACCAAACGCACCGAATGGACGTCGCTTAACTTTAACATAGTATGGTGCTTCACTTATTCTTGTAAGTTCTACAATCTGTACTATTTCTGGATGACTGGTTGCGGATGATCCTGTACCAACAACTGCACTATCAACAATAATATAATCATTAGTTCCAAAGTATGGAGTACCATCATTCTTTATTGGTTGGAATTTAAGTGGTAGGTAATATTCATCTCCAGATATTGCTGGTAAAATAACAGGTTCAACTGTTCCACCAGTGTCGGTTTGACTCTGATATGCTGTTCCACCCCATTGTCCTGCACCAGCAGTATCAATTGCGTTGTATCCTTCTTCATTTGTTTGTTTAACAAGTACATTTAAGATGTCAACGTTCTTATTGAATAATGCCTGTGATATAATACCATCTTCGTGTGAAACTATATCTGTTCCTAACTGTGCTCTTCCACCAGTAAATGCGAATGATGCAACACCACCACAAAGATGAACATCACCATTGAACTTAGCAGATGCAATA
>MDTG01219722.1_pt1 | contig 11177 bp, 12 predicted proteins | sample 811421 | NCBI WGS metagenome assembly MDTG01 (sample SAMN05326645, study PRJNA326480) | marine metagenome | isolation source: seawater | place: Pacific Ocean: South East | collected 2011
TCAAACACCTTACTTTTTGCTTTAAGTTGTTTTACTCCAGCTTTTAATATTATTTCTGTAAATTTTTTTGCGCTACCATCAAGAATAGGAATTTCAATGTTATCAGATTCAATTATTAAATTATCAATTTCTAAACCAGCTGCTGCAGCTAATAAATGTTCAACAGTTTTTATTTCTACATTTCCTTCTTTAAGGTTTGTGCTTCGATCTGTTGAAAAAACATTATCTACATCTGCCTTAATTACTGGTTTTTCCTTAATATCCGTGCGAATAAAATAAATACCTTCATTTTCTTTAGCAGGCTTTAAGGTAATCGATGTTTTAACTCCCGTATGAATTCCAAAACCAGATATAGACACAATGTCATTAATTGTTTTCTGATTCATACTTTTTTATTTTGTTATTAATTTTTTCAATTTGTTTGTATATATCAGGTAATTTTTTGAATATTATATATGATCTTTGAAAATCCTTAATGTTAAAGGCCATAGGTCCTTGCATCACACTTCCTTCCTTTTCAATACTTTTAGCTATACCACTTTGCCCTGCAACTTTAACCTTATTTGCAATTTTTAGATGACCAGAAATTGCAGTTTGCCCACCAATCATACATTTTTCACCTATTTTTGTAGAACCAGCAACTGCTACTTGAGCAGCAATTACAGTATGTTTCCCAATCTCAACATTATGACCAATTTGAATTAGATTATCTAATTTCACGCCATCATTTATTATTGTTGAACCCATTGTTGCTCTATCAATAGTCGTATTAGCACCAATTTCAACATTATTTTTTGTTATGACATTACCTATTTGTTTAATTTTATTATAGTTAGTATCTTTATTTGGAGCAAAACCAAAACCATCAGCTCCTATAATTGATCCAGAATGAATAATATTATTTTCTCCAATTATACAGTCATGATAAATTGTTACACCTGGAAAAATAACAGTATTCTTTCCAATAGTTACATTTTTTCCAATAAAGCAGTTAGCATGTATTTTTGTGTTTTGTGCGATAATCACATTTTTATCAATATATGTAAATGAACCTATAAATACATCTTTTTTTACTATTACGTTATCCTCAATATCAGCATTTTTTGATATCCCAATTTTATCAAATTGGTTTTTATGATATATATCTAATAATTGACTAAAAGAGGAATATGGATCATTTACTTTAATTAGAGTTGTATTTATTTTTTTATTTGTTATAAATGACTTGTCAACTATGATAATTGATGCTAATGAAGAATAAACATATTCAGCATATTTTGGATTGGCTAGAAAACATAAATCTCCTGGTTTTCCATCTTCTATTTTTGATAGATTTTTTACTTGAATATTTGGGTTGCCAATAATTTCACCTTCTACTATTTCAGCGATATTTTGTGCTGTAAAATTCATATTCGCAAATCTAATAAATTAGCGATAAAGCAACAAAAAAATATTAAATTGATTTGGGATAACAAAAGTAATATTTTTCTGTTTTTTCTAATTTTTTACTATTTAATTGATCAGAAGCTATTGTGATATCAATAATTTCGTTCTTATTATTTAATATATTAATATTTGTTTTTTCTATATTATATGTGCTATTACTAACTTTATTTGAAAATATAAAGTATTCAGCTTCCTTTAATGTAATATTATATTTTTCCCTCATTTGATCTATTTTCTCTTTTATGTGATTATTATTAAATTTTTCATTTTGGATTTTAATCTTCAAAAGATTTCTGTTAATTATCATTTGAGATAGATTTGATAATACAAAGTCATCTTCTTTTATCCATTGTTTTAGACATGTGTAGATTTCGTAATCATCAAGCTCTGAAAAATGATTTAGTAATTCAATATTATTGAAGTCATGATAGGAATAATTATTTTCTAAAAATATTGCTAATGATGGTGTTGTATATATATCTTGATTTAATTTAGTTAACTCTTTAGCTCTTTTAAATATATTTATCAATGTGTTTTCTGCTGATATTACAGTTTTATGTAAATAAACTTGCCAATACATTAATCTTCTTGCAAATAAGAATTTTTCAATTGAATAAACACCTTTTTCTTCTACTACTAAATTATCATTAACAACATTTAGCATATTAATTATTCGATCAGTACCTATATTTCCTTCTGTAACTCCAGAGTAGAAACTATCTCTTTTTAGATAATCTAATCTATCCATATCTAATTGTGAAGAAACAAGTTGGTGTAAAAATAATTTAGAATACTCATTATTAAATATTTTAATTGCTAAAGATAATTTTCCAGGAAATTTATCGTTTAACCTTTGCATGTATATACTAGATAGTTGTTCATGTGATATATTGGAAACTATTGATTTTTCTAGAGCATGTGAAAATGGACCATGTCCAATGTCATGTAGAAGGATAGCGATTTTTAAGGCTTCAGATTCCTTTTCTGTAATCATGTGTCCTTTATTTCTTAAATGTATAATAGATTTTTGCATAAGAAATAAACATCCAATTGCATGTTGGAAACGAGTATGATGAGCTCCTGGGTATATAAGATAGGATAGTCCTAATTGACTTATCCTTCTTAATCTCTGAAAATAAGGATGATTTATAAGTTTTTTAATTATTTCTGATTCTATATTTATAAATCCATAAATAGGATCATTAATTATTTTATTTATTTTTTCCTTATGCATTGTTATAGGTAAACTATTTTTTTAATTTTTGTAAAACTAAAAAAAATAAGACATGATTAACATATTATGGGCAGATGATGAGATAGATTTATTAAGACCTCATATTATATACTTAGAAGAAAAAGGATATAGTATTGTAGCTGCTAAGAGTGGTGATGAGGCTCTAGAGATATTAAATGACCAAATGTTTGATTTAATATTTTTAGATGAAAATATGCCTGGATTTTCTGGTTTAGAAACTTTAACAATTATTAAAGAAAAATATAACCATATTCCTGTAATTATGATCACTAAAAGTGAGGAAGAAAGTATCATGGAAGAAGCAATTGGTGCTAAAATATCTGATTATCTAATTAAACCTGTTAATCCACTTCAGATATTATTAGCAATTAAGAAGAATATTGATACTACTAGGTTAATTGAAGAAAGAACTACTAAGAATTATCAGCAAGATTTCAGAAATATAAGCATGAAATTATCATCTTTAACTAATATTGATGAATGGTATTTATTATTTAAAAAATTAACTTATTGGGAGCTAGAAATAGGAAACTCAGGAGAACAAGGTATGGAGCAAATATTAGAAATGCAAAAATCTGAAGCAAACAGCCAATTTTTTAAGTTTGTTAGGGATAATTATAAGAATTGGTTAAAAGCAGAAGAATCTCCATTAATGTCTCATAATCTTATTAAAAATAAAGTGTTAGAACATTTGTCAGAAGAAAGACCCACATATTTTATCTTGATAGACAATCTTAGATATGATCAATGGAAAATTATTGAGCCTTTAGTATTACAAGATTTTAAATTAATTAACGATGATATGTATACTAGTATATTGCCAACAGCAACTCAATATTCTCGCAACTCTATTTTTGCAGGATTATTACCATTAGAAATACAAAATAAATTTCCTGATTTATGGAAAAATGATGAAGATGATGGTGGAAAAAATATGTTTGAAGAAGAATTATTATTAGAAAATTTAAAGCGTTTAGGAAAAGGTAATTGTAAAACTTCTTATACAAAGATTACAAATATTGATTTTGGTAGAAAAACTATTGCTCGTATTCCTAATATGAAAAATAATCATTTAAATGTTATTGTTTATAATTTTGTAGATATGTTATCTCATGCTAGGACTGATATGAAAGTTATTAAGGAATTAGCTGATGATGATTTTGCATATAGGTCCTTAACAGCATCTTGGTTTTCTCATTCTCCTTTAAAAAGCATTATGAAACAAATTGCTAAGCAGAATGCTAATTTAATAATTACAACAGATCATGGTACAATTAATGTTAATAAGCCTAGTAAAGTTATTGGAGATAGGAATGTAAATGTAAATCTTCGTTATAAACAAGGTAAAAATCTTAAATATATTAAAGATGACGTTTTTGAGATTAATAATCCATTAGAATATTATTTGCCTATACAGAATGTGAGTAGTAAATATATATTTGCAAAAGAACATTTATATTTCGTATATCAGAATAATTATAATCAATTTGTTAAATATTATAAAAACACTTATCAACATGGAGGGATTTCAATAGAAGAGATGTTAATACCTATAGTAAGTTTAAGATCGAGATAAGAATGGAATTTAGTTTTTTTGCGTCTAATATTGGTGATTTAACCCACATATCAAAAGAGATTATACGCTTGTCATATTCTAAAAGAAAATTTCTTTTTTACGGTGAAATGGGAGTTGGTAAAACTACACTTATCAAATCTATATTATTTCAATTAGGTGTAAAAGAAATCGTTACTAGTCCTACTTTTTCAATTATTAATGAGTATTTTAGTGATAAATATGGAAATATTTATCACTTTGATTTTTATAGAATTAAAGATGAAGTTGAGGTATACGACATTGGTTATGAGGAGTATTTTTATAGTGAAAATTATTGTTTTATTGAATGGCCAAGCAAAGTAGAAAATTTATTAGATGATAATATGATAAGGATTTATTTGGAAACATGTGGTGATGATAGAATAATTAAAATAAATTTATAATATATGAAAAAAAAAGAGGCAGTTAATTTAGTTAATATTTTACCTCAAGAAGATACGTTAGAGATTAAATCTAGTCTTAAATCTTTACATATTGGTATACCTAAAGAATCTTCATTCCAAGAGAATAGGGTTAGTTTAACTCCTGAATCAGTAGGTCTATTAGTTGCGAATGGACATTCAGTTGTTATTGAAGATAATGCTGGTTTATCTTCAAATTTTCTTAATCAAGATTATATAGATAAGGGAGCAGTAATAGTAAATAGTAAAAGAGAAGTATTTCAAGCAGACTTTATTTTAAAAATTGAGCCGCCAACTAATAATGAATTTTCATTAATGAAAAATGGACAGAAATTGATTTCAGCAGTTCAGATGAATACTACTAATGCAGATTATTTTAAAAAATTAAATAAAAAGCATATAACAGCATTTGGTTTTGAGTTTATTAAAGATAAACATAATAAGTTACCAATTGTTCGTATAATGAGCGAAATAGCTGGTTGCACATCAATGCTTATAGCGAGTGAATACTTATCTACAGTAAAAAAAGGAAAAGGACTTATGTTAGGAGGTATATCAGGTTTGCTTCCTACTAATGTCGTTATTATTGGCGCAGGAACAGTTGGCGAGTATGCTTGTAGAGCTGCTATAGGATTAGGTTCATCTGTAATTGTATTTGATGATTCTGTAACTAAGTTACGTAGGTTACAGAATAATATTAATCATAGATTAAGCACTTCAACTTTACAACCAAAAATTTTACTAAAATCCTTAAAGAGAGCAGATGTTGTTATTGCAGCATTACAAATCGGTAATGGACGTGTTCCCTGTGTTATAACAGATGATATGGTGCAAAATATGAAGAATGGTTCAGTTGTTATTGATGTTAGTATTGATCAGGGTGGATGTTTTGAGACTTCAGAAGTTACATCACATAATAACCCCATTTTCAGGAAACATAATGTTGTGCATTATTGTGTTCCTAATATAGCTTCACGTGTTGCTCGTACAGCTTCTATGAGTATAAGTAATATTTTAACCCCAATATTATTATCTATTGGTGAAGAAGGTGGAGTAGAAAACGCTATTATTAAATATGATTATTTAAGAGCCGGCGTATATACTTTTAATAACAATCTTACTAATGAGATTATAGGAAATCATTTTAGAATACCATCTATAGATCTTAATTTATTTATGGGTAGCTAATTATGATACGTAGAATATATTTTTTTAGTATAGGAGCTTTTATTAGCATTATATTTTTATCTATTGGACCAGAAAATAGATTAAAGGATACCTTTTATGCATATATTGATTACTTTAATATTAATAAAAGAGTTATATCTCATTTAATTAATGATGATATCCAATTTTCAAATATTTCTGAATGCCAACTAAATTATTATAATATTGAAAAGAATCATGTTTTAGAAGTTCTTAATAATGGTAAGGTTAACTTTAAAATAAGTGAAAAAATCAAAAATCCTTGTCAGTATTATGTTGTAGAAAAAAAAATAGAATCAGATTTTTTTTCTGTAAAATTTAAATTTTGTGATTCTATCAACTCTGTTGTTGTTGAGTCATTTATTGTTAATTCTGAAGATATTCAATGTATTAATTAGCTTCTCCTTTTCTTCTGCTCTTTTCTTTTATTATATTCGCTAATTCTCTTCCCATTTGTCCTGATATCGAAGTGTTTTCCTCAGCTCTTCTTAGTAAATAAGGAATAACATCTTTTACTGGACCATATGGAACATATTTTGTTACATTAAAACCATTAATAGCAGCATTATATGAAATGTTATCACTCATTCCATATAATTGAGATAAATAAATTCTTTTATCATTTTTCATAATATTTGATTGCTCAATATACTTTATAAGAATCTCATTGCTTATTTCATTATGTGTACCTGCACATAAATTAATCAAATTAATATTATTACAGCATATTTTCAGTGCTTCATTATAATTATTGTCAGTATTATCTTTATTTTCAAATACTGGTATTATATACTTTTTTTTAATTGCTCTTATTATCTCTTTTTCATGATAAGCACCTCTAACAAGCTTTATACCAAGTATAAATGACTCTTCTTTGGCTATATTTATTATTTTATTTAAATAATCTAATCTGTCAATCCTATACATCTGTAAAGTATTGAAAACCCAGGCATTTTTAAGGTTGTATTTTCTCATCATATTTAATAATATTTCGTCAATGGGATCTTGTATCCAACTTTCTTCCGCATCAACTAGTACTGGCACCTTAAATTCCTTAGCCTTTCTACAGATTTTTTCTACTCTTTTAATAAATAAATTATACTCTTTTTTTTCTTGTTTATTTATTACTTCTTTTGAATGTAATTTCTTTAATATATTAAACTTGATAAGACCAGTAGGTTTGAATACAGCAAATGGGATAGAATCTGATTGCTTAGCTTTTTCAATTGCCTCAATAGTTTGTTTCATAACTATTATATAATCTTTCTCTTGTTCTTTTCCTTCTGCAGAGAAATCTAATATTGAACCAATTTTAGATTCCCATAATTTATCAATAACACTTTTGCTATTATTGATTGAAGTTCCACCACAAAAATGTTTATAAATAGTCATTTTAATTAATGGTGTGATAGGTAATTTAAGAAAGATAAAAATTCTTGTTAAATTTATTAGTATTTTAGATATAATAGGATTTCTAATAATCGAAAATAGAAAATAAGCTCTATTTAGATCCTTATTAGACTTATCACTAAATGCTACTTTAAGATTATTAAATAAGGACATGTATTATTCATATATTTTTTCTGAAACCATGAGTCCATCTCTAATTGGCATTAATACTGACTTTAATTTCTTATTATTTATAATCATTTTATTATAATCATCAAGTGATTGAGTTTCCGCATCTTTCTGTTTTTTTAGAACTTTTCCACTCCATAAAACATTATCTGCGATTATATAACCACCAACATCTAATTTATTGAATATCATATTAAAATAATTTATATAATTTTCTTTATCAGCATCTATAAATGCTAATTGAAAATTACATTTGATTTTTGGAATTATTTCTAACGCATTACCAATATGTTGTTTTATATTGTTTTTAAAAATAGAATTCTGAAAGTATTTGTTAGCAATTAATACACATTCTTCATTAATATCTATTGTGTGTAATTTTCCTTTAGGCTGAATTCCTTCTGCTAAGCAAAGAGCTGAATAGCCAGTATATGTTCCGATTTCAATTATATTTCTTGGTTTTATCATTTTGCTCAACATTGATAGAACTCTACCTTGAATATGCCCTGAAAGCATTCTTGGATTCATAACTTTTAACCATGTCTCTCTATTTAATTTTTTTAATAAATCTGGTTCATGTTCAGTATTTTTTGCAGAATAATCTAAAATTTCTTTGTTTATAAATTCCATCTTATATATTGGGTATAAAAAAAGCCACTATATAGTGGCTTTTAAAAAATATTAATATTAATTATTTGTCTTCATTATTTTCCTCCACATCATTTTCTTTAACTTTTTCTTTTGTCTTACAGCATTTTTTAGCACTTGTTTTAGAGCAAGTGGTTTTATTACCGTAAACATTTTTGTTATTAAAGTTAAAACCTTTTACAGATTTATCTTTGGATTTACAGCAAGTTTTTTTAGCTGCTTTATCACATACTTTCTTTTCTCCAGTATTACATTCTGTTTTAATTTTTCCATCTTTTGATTGGCATCCACATGTTTTACATGCAATTACATTTGTTACACTTAATGTGAAAATAATTGTAAATATACCTAGTATTATTTTTTTCATTTTTTTTTTATTTTATATAATTAGAATTCAAATATAACAAATATTTATTTATTAGTAATTACCTATAATACTTTTTCCACCAATTACATTCTCATTCAACTTTACATTTATTTTTGTTTTTATGGGTAGAAAAAGATCAACTCTTGATCCAAATTTTATAAACCCAAGCTCACTGCATGAATATACTTCTTCTTCTAATTTGGGGTATGTAATAATTCTTCTAGCAATTGCTCCTGCAATTTGTCTTGCTAATAAGGAAATCTTATTGTTTTCAATTACGATTGTACTTCTTTCATTATCAGTTGAAGATTTTGGATTCCATGCTACAAGAAATTTCCCAGGATGATACTTTTTATATTTAACTTTTCCACTAATTGGGTTTAGGTTATTATGAATATTTAAGGGAGACATAAATATAGAAATTTGGATCCTATTATCTTGATAATATTCATTTTCTAATGTTTCTTCAATTACTACTATTTTTCCATCACATGGAGCATAAATCACACCATCTTTTATATTAAAATTCCTTTTAGGAATCCTGAAAAAATATAATGATAGTAGAAAAAATATTGATAAAATTGGATTTATATAATAAAGAAATGTATTATTAAATAATGTGATAGTACCTACAAATAGATAAATTATAATTTGAATCTTTAATATTTTATAACCTTCTTTATGTATCTTCATTCTTATATATGTATAATTAGATATGTTAATGGAATAGTAATAGTAAATGCATCTATTCTGTCTATTACTCCTCCGTGTCCTGGTATTAATTTACCTGAGTCTTTTACATTAGCTTTTCTTTTATAATAAGATGCTATAAAATCACCTATTGTTGCAGTGAATGGTAAGCATAGAGTTATAGCAAGACTGTGTTTTATGTCATTAAATAAACTAAAATAATTTAGTGTTAAGTAGGAAATTATAAATGTACATACTAGGCCTCCTATTAGTCCTTCCCATGATTTTTTAGGTGATATATATGGCATGATTTTATTTCTTCCAAATTTACCACCAAATATATATGCAAATGTGTCAAAAGTCCATGTAAGAATGAAGATAAATAGAATAAGGGACGGGTCAAATAACCCTTTATTTTCATTATAGGACATGTCTTTAAGTTGTATTAAAATAAAAGGTAATAATATATATATACTAGCTATTAGTTTATTTTTATCTTTTCTTAGTCTTATTATTTCATAAATTGATAAAATTCCTAATATAATAAAAAGCATTCTAAAGGAAGTTTCTGAGTATGAAGCTCCTAACCACATTATCAATATATATAAAATACCAGAAACAACTCTTTTCTTATTTTCATTCATTTTGCCTTTCTTTAATGAGCTTAAATGCTTTTTTTGCTTTTTCTTTTTTAACGAAAAGATTAATGCTTCCAAACATATTATAAGAAGAATCTTGTGTGTTAAATATTATGGAATTTATATGATGGTTTTCAAGCATTTGTTTTATAATTTCTATTTTAATAGGATTATTTGTGCTAAATATTTTCAACCAATTATTATTCATTATAATTTAAATTTATGATGATTTTTCTTTCTGTAACTTTTCTTCATCGTAAGAAACCCATTTTCTTTCACCAAATATTTTAACTAAATCACTTTTAAATATCACTTCATTTTCTAAAAGTTCAGTTGCTAATTTTTTAATTTTTATCTTATTTTTAATAATAATTTTTTTTGCTCTTTCATATTGTGATTCTATAATTTTACTAACTTCACTATCAATAATTTGAGCTCTAGATTCTGAGTATGGTTTAGTAAATCCTGATTGTTGCCCAGAAGAGTCATAATAAGATATATTTCCAATTTTATTACTTAAACCGTATACACTTACCATTGCATATGCTTGTTTTGTTACTTTTTCTAAATCACTGAGTGCTCCAGTAGAAATTTTTTTAAAGAATAATTCTTCTGCAGCTCTACCACCAAGAGCTGAACAAATTTCATCTAACATTTGTTCAGTAGTAGTTAACTGTCTTTCTTCAGGCAAGTACCATGCAGCTCCAAGTGATTTTCCTCTAGGTACAATGGTGACTTTTACTAAAGGAGATGCAAACTCTAACATCCAACTTACTGTTGCATGTCCAGCCTCATGATATGCAATTGTTTCTTTTTCAGCTGGTGATATAATTTTAGATTTTTTTTCTAGCCCACCGATAATTCTATCCACTGCATCAAGAAAATCTTGTATATTTACTTTTTTGTTAGATTTTCTAGCAGCTATTAATGCTGCTTCATTACATACATTTGCAATATCAGCTCCTGAAAAACCCGGAGTTTGTCTAGCAAGAAAATTAATATTAACTTGTTTGTTAACTTTTATTGGTTTTACATGTACATCAAATATTTTTTTTCGTTCAATTAGATTAGGTAAGTCAACAAATATTTGTCTATCAAACCTTCCAGCTCTAGTAAGCGCTTTGTCAAGTATATCAGCCCTATTAGTAGCAGCCATTACAATTACACCTGAATTAGTACCAAATCCATCCATTTCTGTAAGCAGTTGGTTTAGCGTGTTTTCTCTATCATCATTACTGCCTGTCATTGCATTTTTCCCTCTTGCTCTTCCAATAGCATCAATTTCATCAATAAATATAATTGCAGGAGATTTTTTCTTTTGCTTGTTTAAAAA
>MDTG01291520.1_pt1 | contig 11177 bp, 12 predicted proteins | sample 811421 | NCBI WGS metagenome assembly MDTG01 (sample SAMN05326645, study PRJNA326480) | marine metagenome | isolation source: seawater | place: Pacific Ocean: South East | collected 2011
ATTGTTTTAATGCAGATCCTTTTTTGTATAAATATAAAAATGATAATTATTTATTTGTTGAAAATTATAATTTTAAAAAAAAAAGAGGAAATATATCATCCTATATTCTTAAAAATAATGAATATAATTTTTTAGGTGATGTATTATATGAAGATTTTCATTTATCTTTTCCTTATATTTTTACTTTTGGAAATAAGATTTATATGTGTCCCGAAACACATCAGGCAAAAGAAATAAGATTGTACGAATGTGAAAACTTTCCATTAAATTGGAAATATAAAAAAACTTTAATGTATGACGTTGATGCGGCAGATACAATGATATTTAAGCATAATGATATATGGTGGTTATTTTCCAATATAGATTATTCAAATATAAACGATCACAGTTCAGAATTATCAATATTTTATTCTTTAGATGGGCCTCTAACTTCTAATTGGAAAAGTCATAAATCCAATCCTATAATAGTTGACAGTAAAAAGGCTAGAAATGCAGGAATTATTTTTAATAATAAAAACATTTACAGAATAAATCAAAAACCTGGATTTAATCTTTATGGCAAAGAGTTCGAAATAAATTTAATTGAAAAATTAAATAAAGATGATTTTTATGAAAAAAAAATGTTTAACATTAAACCTGATTTTTTTAAAAAGATTGTTGGAACACATCATATGAGCTCAAATGATGAATATACAGTGATAGACTGCTGTAAAAGAAATTTATTTAATATTGATATGGGTCTAAAAACTAAAGATAATCAAAGTAATTGATTCAATAATTAATAAGTTTATATATTCATTATGAAAAAAATAATAGCTTTGATATTTGGAATAACTGGTCAGGATGGATCGTTACTTGCTAGATTCTTATTAAAAAAAAATTATATTGTTCACGGCATTAAAAGAAGAAGCTCATCATTTAATACAGAGAGAATTGATGATTTATATGAGGATTATCATAAAAGAAATAAAAACTTTTTTTTGCATTATGGTGATGTAACAGACTCAACAAATATAATTTCTTTAATAAAAAAAATTAAACCTAGGGAAATTTATAATTTAGCAGCTCAAAGTCATGTGCAAGTAAGTTTTGAAACTCCAGAGTATACCGCTAATGCAGATGCATTGGGAACATTGAGAATTTTAGAAGCTATAAAAATACTAAACTTAGAAAAAAAAGTGAGATTTTATCAGGCTTCTACATCAGAAATGTATGGAGATTCAAAACCCCCACAAAACGAAAATACTCCTTTTAAACCAAATAGTCCTTATGCAGTTGCAAAATTGTATGCTTATTGGATTACAAAATCGTATAGGTCGGCATATGGAATTTATGCGTCTAATGGAGTTTTGTTTAATCACGAAAGTTATGCTAGAGGAGAAACATTTGTCACAAAAAAAATTATCCAAGCAGCTATAAAAATAAAATTTAAAAAACAAGAAACGCTTTATCTGGGCAATTTAAATGCAGTTAGGGATTGGGGAGATGCAAGAGACTATGTAGTATCTATGTGGAAAATTTTGCAACAAAAAGAACCTGATGATTATGTTATATCTTCAGGTAAAGGTTATTCAGTAAGACAATTTGTTTATACAGTTTTTAAAAAATTAGGAATAACTGTTATTTGGAAATATAAAGGTATGAAAGAGGTAGGTATAAATAAAAGTACTGGTAAAGTAATTATCAAAATTCATAAAAAATACTTTAGGCCAAACGAAGTAAATAAGTTAATTGGTAACTCAAAAAAATCACAAAACAAACTGAAATGGAGACCTAAAATAACCTTTGATAAATTAATAGATGATATGATTGAATACGAAAAAAAAGACAAATTTGTATAATTTATTTTAATAGGTTTATTTGTGAATTTTAATTTAATTAATGAGTATAAAATTTTCTGTTATTCTGCCGATTTACTGGAAAAATGAATTTAACGAATTTAAAAAAACATTTTTAAGTATTATCAATCAAACTTTAAAGCCCAATGAAATAGTAATTATTTTCGATGGTAAAGTAAACTCAAATATTGAATGTTTTATAAAAAAACAAAAAAAAAAATACAATATTAAATTACTAAAAAATCAAAAAAACTTAGGTTTAGGAAAAACTTTAAAAAAAGCAGTTAATTATTGTAAAAACGAAATAATTGCCAGAGTAGATTGTGATGATATTAATTTACCTGATAGATTTAAAAGACAAATTAGTATGATGATCAAAAATAATTTAGATTTGGTTGGATCTTCAACACTTGAAATAGATCTAAACAATAGAATTAAGATGATTAAGTCGAATCCATTAAAAGACTTTGAAATAAAAAAAAAATTAAAATTTCGAAATCCCATTAATCATCAGAGTGTTATTTTTAAAAAAAAGGCAGTCTTAATTTCAGGTAATTACGAAAATTTCCCTTTTTTCGAGGACTATTACTTGTGGGTAAAAATGGCCAGAAATAATCATAAATTTGGAAATTTAAAAAAAATTTTAGTAAAAGTGAGAGTTGATAAAGATTTTTATAAAAGAAGGTCAGGTAAAAGTTATTTTTTAAATTACTGTAAATTTTTAAGAAGGTGCTTAAAAATTAAATTTATAACTAGTGTTGATTTTATAATATTACTTATTTTAAGAGGATTAATATATCTGCTTAATGTAACATTGATTAAAAATATTTATATCTTTTTTCTTCGAGAGAGAATTTAAATTTTGTAAGTTTTATATTTAAATAATAACAATAAACTATTTATAAACGATAACGTTATCATATAAATTGGTGGAAAATAAAAACAGCCATATATAAAAAATATCCCAAACGTATTATGAATGTTAAAGTAAAGTAATGTTTTAGCATGAGTAATTTTATTATTTTTTACTCCTTGTAAAAAATAATAATCAAATAATCTATCCCAAGGTTTATAACCTCTTATTATTTTATTAAATATAGTTATAGTTACGTCAAGTATTGGGTAGATTGATATAATTATAGCTACAAACCATAATTCAATACTTATCAACCTTAAAATAATCCAACCAATTATATATCCAAAAAATATGCTTCCACTATCTCCCATAAAAATTTTTGCAGAAGGTTTATTAAAATAAAGAAAAGGTATTGATGCAGATAGTATTCCTATAGCAAGATATTTTTCTAAAATATTTATTTTCATCATTGTTGTTGCAATTACAACTGCGAGACAACAAAATATCACATTAGAAATTTCAAATCCGTCAATACCATCAATAAAATTATTTATATTGATATAGTATGCCCAAAAATAAACAGATAAAATCACACTAAGTTTTAAAGGTAAAAATTGAAAAACATGAGTTTCAATAGTTGATAGAGATACAAATACTACAGTAACTTGAATAGCAAATCGGTATATTGGATTAATTGGTCTAAAATCGTCTATAAAAGATATTACAGTTAAGGCAATAATTGAAAAAATAAATACTTCAAGTCTTGGTATCGAAGAGAATAATTTGGGATTATTAATGTACCAAACAAGTATTAAAACTAAAAAAACAAAAGAGACAATTATTCCTCCAGACGTCGGAACTGTCTTTTTTGAAATTAACTTAGAAATATTTTCTGGTTTGTTATTTATATTAAAAAAGTTACTGTAACGTATATACAAATAAAGTAATATAAATGTAATTAAAGAACTAAAAAGTATTGAAATAGCTAAAAATTGTAATTCCATTGTGAAGATTTAAAAGAATTAAATTAATAAAATGTTTTTTCAATAGATATTTTTTTTATTTATAATTAAAAAATTAATATGTATTAATTGTTTATATGGATTTAGCAATTATAGCCGGTGGAAAAGGCACAAGATTTAGTAAGTTTTCAAAAAAACCAAAAGTATTGAGCAAATTTGGAAAAAAAAACCTTGTGGATTTGTATTTTAGAATTTTTAAAGAAAATCAAATAAACAAAATTTTTTTTTTTTTAGGTTACAATGCTCAAATCATTGAAAGATACATAGAAAAAAAAAACTTTAATTGCAAAATATTTACCGAAAAGAGAGCATTAGGTACAGCGGGCTGTCTTGTAAATAAAAATTTTAAGCCTAAAGGAGATTTATTAGTTATAATGGGTGATATAGCAACAAATTTTAATGTAAAAAAATTTTATGATTATCATAAAAAAAAAAAATTCAGATATAACTTTGTTTGTTCACCCAAACGACCATCCATTAGATAGCGATATAGTTGATCTTGATGAGAATAGCAGGGTAATAAAATTTTACTCAAAAAATAGAAAAAAATTATTTTATTCAGATAACCTCGCAACAGCTGGCATATATCTAATTAGAGCCAATATATTAAAATTATTAAAAAAAAATATAAAACAAGATATATCTAAAGATCTTATTGTTACTTCACTAAAAAGAAAAAAGAGAGTATTTGGTTATAAGTCTTTTGATTATGTAAAGGACATGGGAACAAGAAAAAGATATTTCCAAGTTTTGCGTGATTTAAAAACTAAAAAATTTGATTTCAAATTTAAGAAAAAAAATCATAAAGCAATTTTTTTAGATAGAGATGGGGTACTTAATAGAGAAAAAAGAAACTATAAATATTCTAACCCGCTTGATCTTTATCCTGGTGTTATCCAATCTTTAAAAAAAATTAATAAAAGTAACTATCTTTCGATAGTAATAACTAATCAACCAGCGATAGCAAAAGGTTTTGTTACCAAGGAATTTGTAATTAAAAGTCATAAAATTCTACAAACATTTTTAGGAAATAAAAATGTTTATCTTAATGATATTTTCTTTTGTCCCCATCATCCTCATAAAGGATTTAAAGGAGAAAATAAAAAATATAAAAAAGTTTGTAACTGCAGAAAACCCAAAAATGGTCTTTTATTAAAAGCTAAAAAACACTACGATATTGATTTTAAAAAATCTTTTTTTATTGGAAATAGTGAAGCAGATTACAAGGCAGCAATAAAATCAAATATAAAGCCATATATTATTAATAATAAAATTTTATCTGACAAGATTGGACAGAAAAGGAGTTTTTCTAGTTTACATCAGGTTATTAAATATTTAATAAAATAATTTAATATTTATGACTAATATTAATTTTCCATCTTTAATTCTTGCATTGTTTCCAGTTTTATTCATATTGGGTTCTGCATCGCTAAACTTTATTTTGGTTTTAATATTAGTATTTTTTTTTTGGTATATAATTTCAAAAAAAATTCCATTTAGTTATTTGTATGACGAAAAATGGAAGTTCCTATTTATAATTTTTTTTTTTTACTCAGTTGTTGTAAATTATTTTGCAATAGATAATTATAACGGCCTTAGATCAAGCATTTCACAAATTCGATTTTTCATATTTACATTATTTCTATTTTATTTTGTTGATACCAAATTCTTAAAATCATTAATCATACCAATTTGGACAGTCATAATTTTATTAGTTTGTTTAGATACAAATTTACAATTTATTACCGGAATTGATATATTTGGATATAGAGCTGAGGGGTTTATTGATAATGAAAGGATTTTCTTCTCTAAAGAAATAGGAAGGCTTAGCGGACCTTTTGGAAAGGAATTGATTGTAGGCTCATTTATTTCTAAAATTTCCGCTCCATTAATATTTTATTTTTTAGCTAAATTAAAAAATTTTAATTATAGATCTAAAATTATTACAATTTTATTTTTAATTTTAATATTTGAAACGGTTTTAATTACAGGAGAAAGGACGAGCTTTGTAATTACACTTTTGACATTTATTTTAGGATTTTTTTACTGCTTAAAGTTTAGAACTATAATAATTTCTTTTTTGGTTATTTTGATTTCTTTTTATATATTATTTATAAATACCAATTTTTTAAAATTAAGATACGTTGAGGCTTATAAAATTTTAAATGACATACCAGATTCAAGTTATGGGAGAATTTATTCCTCATCATTAGCCATTTGGAAAAATAATTTAGCTTTTGGAGTTGGAAATAAAAACTATTATGTAAATTGTAAAAAACTTATTGACCCAAATCCACAGTCAATTCATTCTTATTGTTCCCCAACCCACTCACATAACAACATATTACAATTTTTAGTAGAACTAGGATTAATTGGTACAATAATTTTTTATATTTTTGTTATTTATTTATTAAATTTTTTTTATAAAAGAAAAAATTATTTTAAGTTACTTAATCAAGAAAAAAAAACTTTTTTTTGTGGATCAGCAGTTGTGTCAATTTACTATATTTTTCCAAGCATTATTCCAGCTGGAAGCTTCTTTACTACATGGAACGCAACATTTTTTTGGCTTCATTTAGGTATAATGTTATCAATAATAAGAAACTATGAAAAATAAAATTTTAGTAACTGGAGGTGCTGGTTATATTGGTAGCAAGTTAAGTTACGATTTAACAGATATGGGTTATAAGGTTGTAGTTTTTGATAATTTGTCAACAGGTTCTAAAAAGTTGCTAAATAAAAAAGCTAAATTTTACAAACTCGATATTTCAAAATCAAAAAATTTGAAAAAAATTATTAAAAAAGAAAAAATCAACATTATTTTTCATTTAGCTGCGTCATTAGATGTAAATGAGTCAATGAAAAAACCGATGAAATATTATTTAAATAATGTTGTTGGGACTGAAAATCTACTTAAAAGTATTCATGGTAATAAATCTATAAGAAAATTTATATTCTCATCTACTTGTGCTGTATACGGAAATGTGGAAAAAGAATTAGTAGATGAGAAAAATAATTGCACCCCTGTAAGTCATTACGGTTCAAGTAAATTAGTTGCTGAAAAAATAATTGAGAATTATATAAAAAAAAATAATTGTAGTGCTGCAATATTAAGATATTTTAATGTCATAGGTGCAGATTATAAATTAAGAACAGGTATAATCAAACCTAGCAATCAATTAGTAAAAAAATTATCTAATAATATTAAAAACAAAAATTATACAGCAAATATTTTTGGTAATGACTATTCAACTAAAGATGGCACGTGCATAAGAGATTATATAGATGTAAATGATCTGTCAAAAATTCATATTGATGTTATGAAGAAGTTAAATAAAGGCAATTTTGAAATATTAAATTGTGGTTATAACAAAGGATTTTCTGTTCTAGATATTGTTAAAAACTTTGAAATAATAATAAAGAAAAAAATCAAAACCAATTTTAAAGAAAGAAGAGAAGGAGATGTTGAGAGAATTAGGGCGAACAGTAATAAATTGATAAAATTTACAGGAAAATCATATAAATCTGATATATTGAAATCTTTAAGAAACTCTCTTTTTTGGGAAAATAAAATTTAATATATAAAAACTATCAATAATTTGTTTATTTACGCAAATAATAAGTTTATTTACAAAATATATTTTTTTAATATAAGTACTTTGCCTGGTGATTATTGCGAAAGTGTAATACCCGAAACCATTCCGAACTCGGAAGTCAAGCCTTTCTGCGCCAATGGTACTTTGTCTTAAGACATGGAAGAGTAGGACGTTGCCAGGCTAAATCCTAAATGAAAAATATTATAGTTGTCACTGGTGGTGCAGGTTTTGTTGGTTCAAATTTAATAGAATTTTTTTTAAAAAAAACAAACTTCAAAATTATTAGTATCGATAATTACACTTCAGGAAAATCTAAAAATCATATTAAATCCAAAAGAGTTAAATATCTTGCTGGAAATACAGTTAATATAAGTAAAATTTTGGAGAAATATAAAAGGGAAATTCATTCTTTATTTCATTTTGGAGAATTCGCAAGAATATTTCAAAGTTTTAAGCATTTCTCAGAATGTTTTGATTCTAATTCAATCGGATCTAAGGAAGTTTTTAAATTTTGTTTAGACAATAAAATTAAACTCATTTATTCAGCGACTTCAGCAAGCATTGGTAACAAAGGAAATGATAAAAATTTATCTCCATACGCTTTCACAAAGTCTAAAAATATTGAACTACTTAACAATTTAAAAATTTGGTTTGGTTTTAAATTTGAAATTATTTATTTTTATAATGTTTATGGCAAAAGACAAATTGACAGTGGTGAAATGGCTACTGTCATTGGAATATTTGAAAGTCAATTCTTGTCAAAAAAACCATTAACAATTGTAAAACCAGGTACTCAGACTAGAAGGTTCACTCATATAGATGACACAATCAAAACTTGTTATAATGCATGGAAAAGTAATAAATGTATACAGTATAGTATTTCTAATAAAAAAGAATATTCGATCAAAGAAGTAGCGAAAATGTTTAAATCAAAAATAGTTTATTTACCACCAAGAAGAGGTGAAAGGTATGCATCTGCACTAACTAAAACCACATTTAATAACAGAATTGTTAAAAAGTTTGGAAAAATAAGTTTGAAAGATTACATCACATCGTTTATTAAGGAAAAAAAATAATATGAAAATTGCTAGTTCATTAAAATCATTAAAAAAAAGAGATCTAAACTCAAAATTAGTTAAAAGGAGAGGTAGGGTTTATATAATAAATAAAAAAAATCCTAAATTTAAAGCAAGACAAAAATAGTGAATGGATAATGAAAGCCACAAAAATACCTGGAATAATTTTACTAAGTTTGTACTTTGGGGTTCTATAGCTGTAGTAGTAGTTTTAATTTTAATGGCAATTTTCTTATTATAATATGATTGTTGGATCTGTATCTGAAGATATGAACATTGAAAAGAGAGTTGCTATAACTCCTGAAATAATAAAAAAATATAAATCAATTGGACTAGATGTTAATTTATGTAAAAATTATGCTTCCCACTTAGGTATAAAAGATGATGAATATATTTCTGAGGGAGCAAATATCTTAACCATAGAGGAAGTTCTTGAAAAATCAAATGTGATTGCTCAAATGGGTATTTTAAGCGATGAAAATTTGAATAAACTTAAACAAAATCAAAATTTAATTGGTGTAATAAATCCTTATTTAAACGAAGCCAAACTAAAAGAGATTACAAAAAAAAAAGTAAATTGTTTTGCACTTGAGCTTTTACCTAGGATAACAAGAGCGCAGTCCATGGATATTTTGTCGTCGCAAGCAAACTTAGCGGGATATAAGGCTGTCTTAGACTCATTTTCTTATTTTCAAAAAGCTATTCCAATGATGATGACTGCCGCAGGTACGATTTCAGCCGCCAAAGTACTTGTTGTAGGAGCTGGAGTTGCAGGTTTGCAGGCTATTGCAACTGCAAAAAGAATGGGAGCAATTGTATTTGCCACAGATGTAAGAATGGCATCTAAAGAACAAGTTGAGAGCTTAGGAGGTAAATTCTTAATTGTAGAAGGTTCAGAAAATTTAGAGACTGAAGGTGGTTACGCCAAAGAAACATCTGATGATTTTAAAAAAAAACAAGAAAATTTACTAAAGGAAACTTTGAAAAAGATTGATATAGTAGTATGTACAGCCTTAATACCTGGAAAAAAAGCTCCCGTTATAATTAAGAAAGATATGATAGAAGTAATGCAAAATGGTTCAGTAATTTATGATCTTGCAGCATCGCAAGGTGGTAATTCAGAATTAACAGTTGTTAATGAGATTATCGAAAATAATGGGGTAAAAATTATGGGAGAAGCAAATATTTTAAATAAACTACCGATATCAGCTTCTAACCTTTATGCGAAAAATATGTTTAATTTTATAAATAATTTATTTGATAAAGAAAAAAAAATTTTTAATATTAATTTAGAAGATGAAATAATTGAAAAAACTAAGGTTAAATAATGGAAATTGATCCTTTTATATTTAGATTAAGCATATTTATTTTATCAATTTTTGTTGGCTATTATGTTGTTTGGAGTGTAACACCATCATTGCATACACCTTTAATGTCAGTAACTAATGCGATTTCATCAGTGATAATAGTAGGGGCAATTATAGCAGCTTTAGCTGGCTCTTCTCAAAATTTTTTTGAAACTTCAAATATTTTTGGCTTTTTAGCAATATTATTAGCAGCAGTTAATATTTTTGGTGGATTTTTAGTAACGCAGCGGATGTTGCAAATGTATAAAAAGAAGAAATAAATATGTCAGCAAATTTGTCAGCTTTATTTTATTTAATTTCAGGCGTACTATTCATATTGGCTTTAAGAGGCCTCTCATCACCAGAAACATCAAGAAAAGGAAACTATTTCGGTATAGCCGGAATGGTTATTGCAATTATAGTAACCTTTTTATCTGTAGGAAATTTTGGACCAGGATTTATTTACGTATTGGCTTTTCTATTAGTCGGCGGTTCAGTGGGAGCTTTTATTGCATTTAGGATACCAATGACCGCGATGCCTGAACTTGTAGCTGGTTTCCACAGTCTTGTTGGTCTTGCAGCTGTTTTTGTTGCCATTTCAGCTTTTTTAAAACCTGAAGCATTTAACTTAGGTTTGGTTGGTAATATAAAGTTAGCAAGTTTAATTGAGATGTCCTTGGGAGCTGCTATAGGCGCAATTACTTTTTCAGGTTCTATAATAGCTTTTTTGAAACTCAGAGGAATTATGTCTGGTGCGCCTATTACATTTAAAGGCCAACACCTTCTAAATTTAATTTTAGGTTTAGCTATATTATTTCTAATTTATTATTTATGCATTTCACAATCTTCAAATATATTTTGGACAGTGGTGTTAATATCATTTTTGGTAGGAGTATTGATAATAATACCAATTGGTGGAGCAGATATGCCAGTGGTTATTTCAATGTTAAATTCTTATTCAGGTTGGGCAGCAGCAGGAATTGGATTTACATTAGAAAATACAGCTCTTATAATTACCGGAGCACTTGTTGGCTCATCTGGAGCTATACTTTCTTATATAATGTGCAAAGGGATGAACAGATCATTTTTTAATGTAATTTTAGGAGGGTGGGGAGCAACAGATCAAACATCTAGTTCCAAAAGTAATGAACAAAAGCCAGTTAAAAATGGAAATGCTGATGATGCGGCTTTTTTAATGAAGAACGCCTCTTCAGTAATCATTGTTCCTGGTTATGGAATGGCTGTGGCACAAGCACAACATGCTTTAAGAGAGATGGTAGATTCTTTAAAAAAAAATGGTGTAAAAGTATCATATGCTATACATCCAGTTGCAGGAAGAATGCCAGGACACATGAATGTCTTATTAGCAGAAGCTAATGTCCCATATGATGAGGTATTTGAACTGGAGGAAATAAATAATGATTTTGCCAATTGTGATGTTGC
>MDTG01417276.1_pt1 | contig 11177 bp, 12 predicted proteins | sample 811421 | NCBI WGS metagenome assembly MDTG01 (sample SAMN05326645, study PRJNA326480) | marine metagenome | isolation source: seawater | place: Pacific Ocean: South East | collected 2011
ATTTGCGTTGTTATGCAATCGCGATAATTTAGTATTTTTAACGCTATAACATAATGCAGCTCTTACTTTTTTTGTTTTATTTGCTGACATGGCCATTCCCATTCCAGAGCCACAAATCAGTACGCCAAAACTGCCTTTATAAGATTGAACTTTTCTAGATAATTTTTTTGCATAATCTGGGTAATCCACAGATTCATCGCTAAATGGACCTAAATCATTAATGTGATTTTTTTTTGAAAGTTTTAAAAATAAATAATTTTTAAGTTTGTAACCAGCGTGATCAGATGAAATAAAAATTTTTTTCAAACCAGTAGAATATAAGCTAAAATTAATTAAATTTATAGTCCAAAACGCAAGCAACTAAATGAATTCTGTTTTCTTCACCACCGTTGAATGCATTATGATATTTAGTATTATTTGTTATCCATACAGAGCCATCAGCAGGCAAATGCTTACAAACATTATCAATAACCATTTGACAACCAGGATTGGTTATAATTGGAATGTGCAATCTGGGCTCTGGATCTCTATGCCAACTTAAAGTTGTTCTTGGTTCTTTTAATAAAATTCTAACACGTCCCAGTTTATACTTGGAAGACAATACGTCAAAAACTTCTTTAAAGTAGGTATTTTTGTATTCTTCTATAAATTCTGAGTAAGCCGCTTCATCGATCATTACATCTCTGACCGATTCTTTTCCAGAAGAATCTGGCTTAGTCCAAAAAACTCCTCTTGCGTTGTGGCCTTTAATAGACTCTGGATCACCTGGAATTTGAGTTAGCGAGATGGCACCAAAGTTAGATATACCTTTTGGTCCGTCAAATTTTTTTATCTTTAGAATTTCTTTATAAGCTTTTTGAAGTTCATTTATATTGAATTTTATATCTTGTTTTTGAAAATCGTTAAAGTTTAAGCTCATAATATTAGTAATTTCTATCTACAGCATTTATTAATTTTCTACAATATATTTTATTTTAATATATAAAACTAATGTCGCATAGAAAAAATATTGAGAATGATTATCACTGGAAAATACCCTGATTTAAGAATGAGAAGAAATAGAAAGAGTAAATGGGCTAGAAGGTTAATTGAGGAAAATTCATTATCGCCAAATGATTTTATATTACCTATTTTTTTAATTGATGGAAAAAATAAAAAAGAGTCAATTACTTCAATGCCTGCTGTTTACAGATATACATTGGATAAGTTGAATTATATTGTGGATAAAGCAATATCAAATAAAATACCCATGATTGCATTATTTCCTAAAATAAAAAAAAGTCTAAAAAATAATGACGGATCTGAAGCATTAAATGAAAATAATTTAGTTTGTAAAGCGATAATAGAAATTAAAAAAAAATATAAAAATGAAATTGGTATTATGTGCGATGTAGCTCTAGATCCCTACACATCACATGGTCACGATGGAATAGTTAAGTCAAATCAAATACTTAATGATGAGACTGTGGACATATTAGTTAGACAATCTCTATTACAAGCTAGAATGGGATGTGATGTAATTGCTCCTTCTGACATGATGGATGGAAGAATAACAAAAATAAGAAAAGCGTTAGATGATAATGGTTTTAAACATGTTCAAATACTTTCTTATGCTGCAAAATATGCATCAAGTTTTTATGGGCCATTTAGAGATGCCGTTGGTTCAAAAAAAGTTTTAAAAGGAGACAAAAAAACCTACCAAATGGATTATAGAAATAGTGATGAGGCTTTAAGACAAATTGCTTTAAATATTAAAGAAGGTGCCGATATGGTTATGGTAAAACCTGGAACTCCTTATTTAGATATAATTAAGATGATTAAAGATAATTTTAAAATACCAGTTTTGGCATATCAAGTTTCTGGTGAATACAGTTTATTGGAAAATTCAATAAAAAAAGGATTGGTTAATGAAGATGCTATTTTAGAGACATTAATAGGATTTAAAAGAGCTGGTGCCAATGCAATTATAACATACTACGCAGATAGAATACAAAAAATCTTAAAATAATTATTTTAATAGATTAATAAAATCAACTCTGGTAGTTGGATAATTTATATTGTTGGGCTTTAGTATAGTTTTATCTAAAAAATCACTAACAAGTTTAAGACCATTAACTAAAATAATCTTATCAGAGACTTCTAAATCTCTATCAATCAAAAAGTTAGGTATAATTTTTTTTTCAGATTTAGATTTTGCAAAATAGTTTATTTTGCCATTTATAACTTCTTTTTTAACAATATTTTCTAGTTCCAAGTCGTAACCTAATAATTTATAAAGTTCTAGTTCCCAAAAAATATAATTTTTAATCCAATTTTTTGATTCTAAAACTATAAAAAAATCATCTATCAACTTAAATATTTTTGAATTAGATTGAGAGTCAGCAGTTAAAATTTTTATCAAATTCATTGTTGTGGCTATACAAGATAATTTTTTGTAATCATCAAAATAAAAGGCTGTTTGAGCTTTTAAAATTTCTATTTTAAAGTAACCAACTCTATTATCATTTTTGGCATTATAATTAACAAATAATTTATTACCTATTTGTAAATAATTTTTAATCTTTTTAGAAGTTCCGCCAAATACAATTCCTGAAATTTTTCCATGGTTTTGAGTAAAAACTTCAATAATTAACGAGTTTTCATTATATCGATTTTTTGAAATCAAATATGCAGAGTCATCCCATATCATTATTTAAAACTTTCTAAACATAAACTAGCGGCCTTTTGTTCAGCATCTTTTTTAGATTTTCCTGATGCAGTAAAAGATTTTGTGTTATGCAATTTAACAGATACTTTAAAAGACGGTTTGTGTCGTGGTCCAGTATTTGAAATTAATTTATATACTGGTAGTTTTTTAAATCTTTTTAAAGAATATTCTTGTAATTTTGTTTTCGCATCTATTTCAGTAATTATACTTGCTTTTATATGTTCGCTCCATAAAGATAGAATAGTTTTTTCTACTATGCTGTAACCTTTATCAAGATAGATTGCTCCGAGTAATGCTTCGCATGAATCAGATAAAACTTTATCTTGTAAAACTACTTGTTTGTTTTTTGGATTATTGACTAAAATATATTTTTCTAAGTTTAGAAATTTAGAAATTTCTAGACATTTTTTTTTATTTACTAAGGATGCAAATTTTTTATCTAAAATTCCTTCTTTTTCGTTTGGATAAATTTCTAACAATTTTTTTGCTATAACCAATCCAAGAACTCTGTCACCTAAAAATTCTATTTTTTCATTATTCTTATCTGCGTTGAAACTTTTGTGTGTTAAAGATTTTATTAAAAGATCTTGATCAGAGAATTTTATTCTAATTTTTTTTTCTAATTCTTTATAATTTATTTTCATTCTTAATGTATCTTTTTAAAAAACCTATCAATACGAACAGTTTCAGGCCATTTCCAAAATAAAAAAATGCTGCCTATTCTTATGTCTGATGAAAAAAAAATAAATTGAGCTTTTCCAACCAGATTATCTTCATGAACATATCCAACACTTGTTAAGTATCGGCTATCTTTAGAGCAGTCTCTATTATCTCCCAGAAAAAAATAGTGTTTATCTGGAACTACATAAGGATCAGAATTTTTAAAACTGTAATCTTTTAAATAGACTGACTTGTATGTTTTTGTATTAGGTAACTTTTCTTCAAATGTATTTACATTAATTTTTTTATCACCACAGTAAATTTTATCTGATTTACTAATACGAGATTTAAGAATTTGATTATCATTAAGATAAACATCACCATCAATAAATTGTATCTTATCACCAGGTAAACCTATAAGTCTTTTAACATAATCTGTTCTATTGTCTGAAGGAGTTTTAAAAACTATAACATCGCCAATTTTTGGCTTTTTATATAAAAAACGTCCTTTAAAAATCGGTGGACTAAATGGAAAAGAATGTTTGCTATAACCATATGAGTACTTAGAAACAAATAGTCTATCACCTACTAATAAATTCGGCTCCATAGACGAAGAAGGTATATAAAAAGGTTGAATAAAGAATGATCTAATAGCTATAGCTATAATTAATGCATAAATTAATGTTTTAAGATTTTCTATAATAATTTTTTTCATTTTATTTGTAAAATTACGTAAGCAATAGAATATTTTTTTTCATCAGACAATGAAAGTGAGAATTTAAAGGATTTTATTTTAAATTTTTTAAAAATTATGTTCTTTACTTTGTTATTTAGTAAAAAATATGGTTTACCGACTTTATTATTCGAAACTGAAATATCTATAAAATTTAGTTTATTTCTAAAACCTGTGCCTATAGCTTTTGAAAAAGCTTCTTTTGCAGCAAATCTCTTTGAAAAAAATGCTGTTTTGTCTTTGACTTTTTTTGATAAGGAAATCTCTTTTTTGCTGAATATTCTATTCAAAAAATTTTTTTTTTTTAATAAAATTTTGATTCTGTCATTTTCAACTATATCAACTCCAATTCCCAATATTTTCATCTCCTATGTATTTATAATTCTTTTGAAATTTTTGATAGTATTTTTAAGACCATAAAAAATTGACTCACCAATTATAAAATGACCAATATTAAATTCTTTAATAGTTTTGATTTTACTCAAAATTTTTGTAGTTTTATAATCTAACCCATGTCCTGCGTGAATTTCAATTCCATATTGTGATGCTAGAGTGCAACATTTCTTAATCTTGGATAATTCCTTTGAAAAATTTTTATTTTGTTTAACTAATTTTGAAATATTACCAGTATGGAATTCAATACAATTGGTCTTTAATTCATAAGCATTGATGATATCTTTGACATTTGGATTGATAAATAAACTTGTTCTGATCTTTTTTTTATTAAAAATTTTGATTATCTTTTTTAATTTTAATTTATTTTTTTTTAAATTTAACCCACCCTCTGTTGTTATTTCTTTTCTATTTTCAGGTACAATGCAAATATAATTAGGTTTAATTTTCTGAGCTATTTTTACAATTTGTGAGTTCATAGATATTTCAAGATTAGTTTTAATGTTTTTTAATTTGCATATATCTTTTGCATCCTGATCATTAATATGTCTTCTATCTTCTCGTAAATGAATTGTAATAGAGTCTGCACCATTTTTTTTTGCGAATTTAGCAGCACTCAGTGGACTTGGATGTAATTCACCTCTTGCATTTCTTATCGTTGCAACATGGTCTATATTTACACCTAATTTCTTCATTTATTATATCTACTTCCTGGAGTTGTTACAGGTAAAGATTTTAAATTTATTGGAAGAGATTTTTTAGCGAAGGTTGGAACATTAATTTTTAGATGTGATACAATTTTTTTTTTTATCTTTAAATTTATTTTAGTAGATCTGTCTATTATCGATGCAAATCCGACAAGCTTTGCTTTTGACTTTTTTATTAATCTAACACACTCCATGCTAGATTTGCCTGTTGTAATAACGTCTTCTACAATTAAAACTTTTGCTCCTTTTTTAATTCTAAAACCCCGTCTAAGAACAAATTTTCCATTCACACGCTCACAAAAAATTGTTTCTTTTTTAAGTAATTTACCAATTTCATAACCAATTATTATGCCGCCCATTGCCGGAGATAATATCAAATCTATTTTTTTATAATTTCTTTTAATTTTGTTTGCTAAAGATTTACAAATGCTTTTTGCTAGATTAGGAAAACTTAATAATTTTGCACATTGTATATATTTAGATGTATGTAATCCCGAAGAAAGAATAAAATGCCCTTCTAATAAAGCATCAGTTCTTTTTAAAATATTTAAGGATTTTTTGTGTGAAAGCATTTCTTTTATCTTCATGTCTTATGATTTTAAATTTAATATCTTTTTGTTTTAACTCACTAATAAAATTTGTAAAGTTTTTAAGATCTCTTATCAAGAGATGAAACTTGAAATTGATATAATTAGTTGTTTTTTCCTTCATTTCCAAACTTGTAATATTTAATTTATGTTTACCTATTAACGTTGAAATATCTCCTAGCTGTCCTGGTTTATCAGGCAATGAAATCCATAATATAGTGTTATACTTTTTTATTCTGCTTTGTTTTTTTTCCGATTTATCATGCCAATATCTTCTTATAGATGCTCTAGCTTTTCCAGTTTTTGTTATAGGTATCCAATGAAGAGAGGGTGAATTGTTTTTTGAAGTAATAATTTTTACGCGGTCACCATTTCTTAATATGCTTTGCAACTCTCTTTTATTTCCATTTATTTCACATCCTATTGCTGTATCACCAATTTTAGTATGTACTGCATAAGCAAAATCTATTGGGGTGGCATCTTTAGGTAATTTGATTACCGAACCTTTTGGAGTAAAACAAAAAACGTTTTCTTGAAACATCTGCAGTTTTGTGTATTCAAAAAAATGTTCAGGATTTTCATTTTTATCAATTATATCTACTAAATCTTTTAACCAATCATACTCCTTCCAGCTTAATGAATTAAATTTTTCTGAAGATTTGTATTGCCAATGAGAAGCAATTCCTCTTTCAGCAAATTCATGCATGCTATGAGTTCTTATTTGTATTTCAATGGGCTGATTTTTAGGACCAATTACAGAAGTGTGTAAAGATTTATAGCCATTTATTTTCGGTGATGAAATATAATCTTTAAATTTTCCTGGAATACAATTCCACTCTTTGTGAAAAATACCTAATGTTTTATAACAATCATCTATAGAATTTAAAATAATTCGAAAACCTATGATATCTGTAATTTGTTCAAGTGAAATTCTTTTTTTTTGAACTTTTCTCCATATAGAAAAAGGAGTTTTTTCTCTACCAATAATGTCTGCTTTTAATAAATTTAAATTTAATAGTTCACTTAATTGAAAAGATAGTGATTTAAAAGCATCTTCTTTATTTTCCTTAATTTCATCTAATCTTCTTTTAATTAGTTGTCTTGCATCTTTATTTAAAACTTCAAAAGAGAGATCTTCTAGCTCATCACGAATTCTATGCATACCCATTCTATCAGCTAAAGGTGCATAAATTTCCATTGTTTCTTGAGCTATACGTTTTCTTTTTTCTTTTTTTTCAATACCTTTAATAGTTCTCATATTGTGTAAACGGTCGGCTATCTTAACAAGTAAAACTCTTATATCTTTAGATGTAGCTAGAATTAACTTTCTAAAATTTTCGGCTTTAGAATCACTGGCTGCAGTATTTTCAAAGGCTGAAATTTTAGTAACACCATCAACTAAATCAGCAACTTCATCACCAAATTCACCTTTAATTGTTTCATATGTGGCATGCGTATCTTCAATAGTATCATGCAATAAACCTGTTGCTATGGTTGCACTATCTAATTTAAGTTCAGTCAAAATATTTGCAACTGCAATAGGATGTATTGAATACGGATCTCCAGAATCTCTTTTTTGGTTTTCATGAGCTTTAATTGCAAACTGATAAGCTTTATCTAATTTATCTGGATTTACAAACCTGTTATATGATTTAACTTTATTAATTAGTTCTTTAGAATTAAGCATGATTTATTATACCACTAAATCAAATTTGTTTAATAGATCTTAAATCTCTGATTGGTAAAGAATTGATTAAAAACTTTATATTTGCTTTAGTTTTTGGATGTTTCCAATTATTATCTATTTCAAATAAGGGCAATAATACAAAATTTCTTTTTGTCATAGATGGATGAGGTAAAATAAGATTTTTCTTTAATATCAAATTATTGTAATCAATTATATCAATATCACACGTTCTTGGATCGTTTTTTTTAACTCTTTTTCTTCCCAATTCATTTTCAATTTTATTACAAATTGATAATAAATCTTTAGGAGATTTATACGTTTCTATTTGAAGCATTATATTAATAAATTTAGGATTGCTTTTATCTGGCCAAGATAATGACTCATATAAATTTGAACTTTTTAAAATTTTAATATTATTTAAAATAAGTTTAAATTTCACATGCTCGATATTTTTACGTTTGTCACCTAAATTTGACCCAATTCCTAAATAGGCTATTTTAGCTTGTTTTTCTAACATATCTTGCTTTATCTCGGTTCCAATCTCTATTTTTTTTAGTAGCACGTTTATCATATTGTTTTTTTCCTTTGGCAACTGCTATTTCAATTTTTGCCTTACCTTTTTTAAAATACATTTTTGTTGGAACTACAGTAAGACCCTCTCTTTGCATTTTTCCGATTAATTTATTAATTTCTCTTTTATTTAAAAGTAATTTACGTTCATCCATAGGTTTATGATTTGAATAACTTGCGTTCTTATAAGCGGCAATGTGAGAATTAATTAATATTAACTCACCTTTTTTTTCTATTGCATAAGAATCAGCTATATTAACTTTTCCTTCTCTGATTGATTTTATTTCTGATCCTTTAAGAACTATACCAGCTTCTATTAAATCTTCGAAAAAATAATTAAAACTTGCTTTTTTATTCAAACAAATAATCTTTAAACCAGGTTTGGTTTTTTTTTTCATTAAAGAATTTTTACAGTCTCTAGAGCTTTTTTAACTATTTCTTGAGTTGTTTTAGTTACTTTAACTAATGGTAATCTAACTTCATCATCACATAATCCTAAGAGTTTAGCTGCATATTTAACTGGACTAGGATTGCTTTCTACGAACATTGAGTGGTGCAAAGGTTGTAGAATTTTATCTAATTTTTCCGACTCTTTTTTTTCATTTTCATCTTTCGAAATTGAAAATTTTTGAAATTCTGCACATATTTTTGGAGCAATATTCGCCGTAACACTTATTGATCCTACGCCACCTCTTTTGTTAAATTCTAATGCGTTATCATCGTTTCCTGTTAATTGAATAAAATCTTTACCCATCTTTTTTAATTGTTGATCAACACGATTTAGATCACCGGTGGCATCTTTGACCCCAACAATATTTTTTAATTCAAATAATCTTGCCATCGTATCTACAGACATATCGATAACTGATCTGCTAGGGATATTGTAAATTATTATAGGTATACCGCATTTATCATTTATAGCTTTGTAATGTTGATATAGCCCTTCTTGAGTGGGTTTATTATAATAAGGTGTAACTATTAATGCTCCATTAGCTCCAACTTTTTCTGCATGAGATGTTAAAGAAATTGCTTCAGCAGTAGAATTCGATCCAGTTCCAGCAATAACGGGATTTTTTCCATTACTTTCTTTTATGCATAATTCTATAACTTTTTGGTGCTCCTCATGGCTTAATGTTGGAGACTCTCCAGTGGTTCCGGCTGGAACTAGGGCATTTGTGTCATTCTTCATATGAAAATGAATAATTTTGATATAAGAATCTACGTCAAGTTTATTATTCTTAAACGGAGTGACTAAAGCAACATTTGAACCTTTGAACATAAATACTTATAACATAGTTTATAGATTCATTTAGCAAAAAATATGTCTAAAAAATTATTTTTTTTACTTAAATTAATATCATTTACACTTATTGTAAATTCAACTGTTTTGGCTCAAGAAATTAAAATTTTTCCATTAAAAAAACCTATTTTACAGCCTAAAGTTAAAGAAAGTAAAATATCACAAAATATAATTAAACCTGCCCCAAAACCAAAGATAAAAATAACAACTAAAAAAGAGACAGAAATTATACCTACCGCAAAACCAGTAGATAAAAAAACACAAAACGAAAATGAAGTTGAAGTTAAAGATGTAACAAAAAAGAGTGAAAAAATTAAACTTTTATTACCAAAAAGCAAACCTCTGGTAGTAAAAAAACAAATTGATAAACCTGAAAAAAAATCAAAATATTACAATAAAAAAGATTTTGCTCTGGCTAAAAAATCAATTCAAGCAATGGAAAATAAAGATTGGGTTTTGGCATTAAAAACAGCAAAAAAATCTAGAGATAAATCTGTTTATAATTTTATTCAATGGAGACATTTATTAACAAAGGGTAATAGAGCTAGTTTTTACGAGTATCAAACTTTTATTAATAGTAATGAAGATTATCCAAGAATTGGGAGATTAAATTATCTAGCTGAACACAAAATGTCTACAGACAAAATTTCGCCTAAGAAGATCATTGAATGGTTTGGTCCTAACGAACCCTTAAGTGGTTATGGAAAATTGATCCTGGGGGAAAGTTTAGTTACAACAGGCGAAACCAAACAAGGTATAGATTTAATTAAATCTGGCTGGATAACAGCAGAATTAAGTAGATCACAAATGAAATTTTTTAGAAAAAAATATAAAAAATATTTAAATGAAGACGATTATATTAAAAGAGCAGATTACCTAGCCTGGGAAAATAAATATTGGGATTTGAAAAGAATGTTAAGGTATTTACCTAAAGATTATCAACTACTTTATACTGCCAGACAAATATTGATGAGTAAATCTTATGGTGTAGATAATGCTATTAAGAATGTACCTGCTAGACTTAAAAATGATGCTGGATTAAATTATGATCGTTTAAAATGGAGAAGAAAAAGAGGTAGAGTAGATAGTTCTTTAGAAATTTTATTAAAAATCAAAAATACAAAAAATTATTTAGTGAGACCAGATAAATGGTGGAAAGAAAGATCAATAATATCAAGATCGCTAATATATAAAAAAAAATATGAACTCGCATATAAAATTAGCAGTAATCATGCGTTGACTGAAGGTCCTGAATTTGCAGAAGCAGAATGGATGAGTGGTTGGATTGCTTTAAGTTTTTTAAATGACCCAATCCTTGCTATAGATCATTTCAATAATTTTTATCAAAATGTTGGGTACCCAATAAGTTTATCTAGAGGAGCTTATTGGCTTGGTAGATCTTACGAAAAAATTGGTGATAATGGCTCTGCTATAAAATGGTTTAAAGAAGCTTCTAATTTTATGACTACTTATTATGGACAACTAGCTCATCTTAAAATAGATCCAAATCAAAGCTTTGAATTAGAAGAGCAATTTAAACCTGAAAAAGATTTTAAAGAATACTTTTACAAAAAAGAATTAGTCAAAGTTGTTTATTTACTCGATGAGTTAGATAAGGATAAATATACAAAACATATTTTACGTCATCTTGCAAATGATGACATTAGTAATGGAAGTGAAGTACTAGCAGCAGAATTATCTTCTGAAATTGGAAGATACGATTTCGCTATACAAATTTCAAAATTTGCCTCTTATAAAAAAAGATTTCATAATGAATTTAATTATCCAATAATTAGTACACCAAAATATATAAATGGTCGTAAAATTCCAGAG
>MDTG01053762.1_pt1 | contig 11176 bp, 5 predicted proteins | sample 811421 | NCBI WGS metagenome assembly MDTG01 (sample SAMN05326645, study PRJNA326480) | marine metagenome | isolation source: seawater | place: Pacific Ocean: South East | collected 2011
CGCTGGCACCGGATGCGCGGGCATGACACGCTCTGGCAGCCGGGGCAGGATCATGCGGGCATCGCGACGCAGATGGTGGTGGAGCGGCAGTTGGGCGAAGCCGGTCAGCGGCGCACCGATTTCACCCGCGAGGAGTTTCTCGCCAAGGTCTGGGACTGGAAGACGCAATCGGGCGGCACGATCATCAATCAGTTGAAGCGCCTGGGTGCCTCCTGCGACTGGTCGCGCAACGCGTTCACCATGTCCGGCGCGCCCGCAGCGCCCGAGGGCGAGGACGGCAATTTCCATGACGCGGTGATCAAGGTCTTTGTCGACATGTATGACAAGGGGCTGATCTATCGCGGCAAGCGGCTGGTGAACTGGGACCCGCATTTCGAGACCGCGATTTCCGACCTAGAGGTCGAGAACGCGGAGGTGCCGGGCCATATGTGGCACTTCAAGTACCCGCTGGCGGGGGGCGAGACCTATACCTATGTGGAGCGTGACGAGGACGGGGCTGTACTTTTCGAGGAAGAGCGCGATTACATCTCCATCGCCACGACCCGGCCCGAGACGATGCTGGGCGACGGCGCGGTGGCGGTGCATCCGTCTGATGAGCGTTACGCGCCTATCGTCGGCAAGCTGTGCGAGATCCCGGTGGGGCCGAAGGAGCATCGCCGACTGATCCCGATCATCACCGACGACTATCCCGACCCGAATTTCGGCAGCGGTGCCGTCAAGATCACCGGCGCGCATGATTTCAACGACTACGGCGTGGCGCAACGCGGCGGTATCCCGATGTATCGCCTGATGGATACCCGCGCGCAGATGCGCGACGACGGGGCCCCTTATGCAGACTGCGCCGCCCGCGCGCAGGAGATCGCCGAGGGTGCAGACTTCACCATTGAGGAGGTGGACAGCCTGAACCTCGTGCCCGATCACCTGCGCGGGCTGGACCGGTTCGCGGCGCGGGAGAAGGTGGTCGAGGAGATCACCGAAGAAGGGCTGGCGGTGATGACTCGCGCGGACGATCCGCGTCTTGGCAAGGCGGCGCAGAAACCGGCCACCCCGGAAGAGGGCGAAGAGACGCGCGATGCCGAATGGGTGCCGCTGGTCGAGGCCAAGCTCATCATGCAGCCCTTTGGCGACCGCTCCAAGGTGGTGATCGAGCCGATGCTGACCGATCAGTGGTTCGTCGATACCGCCAAGATCGTGCAGCCCGCGCTCGACGCCGTGCGCTCGGGCGAGGTGACGATCCTGCCCGAGGCGGATCGCAAGGTCTATTTCCACTGGCTGGAGAATATCGAGCCGTGGTGCATCTCGCGGCAGCTGTGGTGGGGGCATCAGATCCCGGTGTGGTACGGGTTCGATCTCAGCTCGCCGGATTTCCGCGATGACGAGAACGACGGCGCGCTTGACCTTGTAGAGATGCTGCGCGGGCTGAACGAGGGGCATACCGGGCATCTGATGGAATGCGGCGCGGACTTCGAGACGGTGTCCGATGCCTGGCACGACAGGCTGGCGGCGCTGCCCGTGCCGCTTGCCGCGATGCAGGTTGTCGAGGTCGCGAGTCGCGAGGACGCCTTGCATCGGCTGGCCTCGTCGCTGGCCGAGTATACCGCGACGCAGGACCCGACGCATCTGGTCTATCCGGTCTGGCGCGATCCGGATGTGCTCGACACCTGGTTCTCCTCCGGGCTCTGGCCGATCGGCACGCTGGGCTGGCCCGAGGACACGCCGGAATTGCAGAAATATTTCCCCACCTCGGTGCTGATCACCGGGTTCGACATCATCTTCTTCTGGGTCGCCCGGATGATGATGATGCAATATGCGGTGGTGGGGCAAAAGCCGTTTTCCCACGTATATGTCCACGCCCTCGTGCGCGACGAGACCGGCAAGAAGATGTCCAAGTCCCTGGGCAACGTGCTCGACCCGCTGGACCTGATCGACGAGTATGGCGCGGATGCGGTGCGGTTTACCCTCACGGCGATGGCCGCCATGGGGCGCGATCTGAAGCTCAGCAAGGAGCGGATCGCGGGCTATCGCAACTTCACCACCAAGCTGTGGAATGCCGCGCGGTTTGCCGAGATGAATGGCGCGACAGGCTCGGGTGGGGCGATCCCCACGCCCTCTGCCACGGTCAACAAGTGGATCATCGGCGAGACCGCCAAGACCCGCGTCGCGGTGGACGAGGCGCTGGAGAACTTCCGCTTCAACGACGCGGCGAACACGCTTTATGCCTTTGTCTGGGGCACGGTCTGCGACTGGTATGTGGAGTTTTCCAAGCCGCTGCTGATGGATGGTGACGACGCCACCCGCGCGGAGACGCAGGCGGTGATGGCCTGGGTGATCGACCAATGCCTGATCCTGCTGCATCCGATCATGCCCTTCGTCACCGAGGAGTTGTGGGGCACGCTCGGTCAGCGTCAGAAGATGCTGGTCCACGCCGACTGGCCCACGTATGGCGCGGACATGGTGGACAACGCGGCGGATCGCGAGATGAACTGGGTGATTTCGCTGATCGAGCAGATCCGCTCGGCCCGCGCCCAGATGCATGTGCCCGCCGGGCTGCATGTGCCGCTGTTGGTCACCGAGTTGAGCGAGGCGGGGCGCGCGGCCTGGGCGCGCAACGAGGTGATGATCAAGCGTCTGGCGCGGATCGAGAGCCTGACCGATGTGGACGCCTTCCCCAAGGGCTGCGTGACGGTGACCGTCGAGGGCGGCAGTTTCGGCCTGCCGCTGGCGGATATCATCGACGTGGGCGAGGAAAAGGCGCGGCTGGAGAAGACGCTGGGCAAGCTTGAAAAAGAGCTGGGCGGGCTGCGCGGGCGGCTGAAAAACCCGAAATTCGTCGAAAGCGCGCCCGAGGACGTGGTGGCGGAGACCCGCGAGAACCTTGCCCTGCGCGAGGAGGAAGAGGCGAAGCTGCGCGCCGCCCTCGACCGGCTCGCGGAGCTTGGCTGACAGGACGCCTCCGGCGGGAGTATTTAAGGCAAGATGAAGGGTTTATACGGCTTCATCTTGCCGAGAATACTCGAATGCCGCCGGTCAGGCCCGCTCAGAACGGCACGTCATCCGCGCCGGTGATGAAGCGGGCGACGACCTTTTTGATGCCGGCCTTTTCGAATTCGATTTCCAGCTTGTCGCCCTCGATGCCCAGGATCGCCCCGTAGCCGAATTTCTGGTGAAAAACGCGCTCGCCCACGGTGTGCGCGCTGAGCGCCTGCGCGTCGATCACCGGGGAGCGGGCCTCGGTCGGCTGGCTCATGGGGCGCGAGGCGCTGCGCGATTGCAGGCGGCGCCAGCCGGGGGAGTTGTAGACATTGGCCTCGGCCGCGCGGGTCTCGATGCCGCTTGCGGCCGCGCCGTAATTGCCGCCGTAGAGGCCGGGTGGCGTGAGCACCTCGACATGCGCCTCGGGCAACTCGTCAATGAAGCGCGAGGGTAATTGCGATTGCCACTGGCCATAGACGCGGCGGTTTCCAGCAAAGGAGATGGTGCAGACCTCTTCAGCGCGGGTGATGCCGACATAGGCGAGGCGGCGTTCCTCCTCCAGCCCCCGCGTGCCCGACTCGTCCATCGAGCGTTGCGACGGAAAGAGCCCGTCCTCCCACCCCGGCAGGAAGACGGCGGGAAATTCCAGCCCCTTGGCGGCGTGGAGCGTCATCAGGGTGATCTTCTCGCCCGCCTCTTCGGTCTCGTTATCCATGATCAGGCTGACATGTTCGAGAAAGCCTTGCAGGTTCTCGAACCCTTCCAGCGCCTTGACGAGTTCCTTGAGGTTTTCGAGGCGGCCGGGGGCCTCGGGCGTCTTGTCGTTCTGCCACATGGTGGTGTAGCCGCTCTCATCGAGGATGATCTCGGCCAGTTCCATGTGGGTCAGATCGGGATCGCCGGTCATCCGGCCCCAACGGGCAAGACCCACAATAAGGTCGCGCAGCGCCGCTGCCCCCTTGCCCTTGATCGCGCCCTGCTCGACCGCCAGTGCCGCACCGTCGACCAGGCTGACACCGTTTTCGCGGGCGATCCGCTGGATGGTCTGCTGCGCCTTGTCGCCGAGGCCGCGTTTGGGGGTGTTGACGATCCGCTCGAAGGCGAGGTCATCGACGGGCGAGGTGACGAGGCGGAAATAGGCCATGGCGTCGCGGATCTCCATCCGCTCGTAAAAGCGCGGGCCGCCGATGACGCGGTAGGGCAGACCGATGGTGAGAAACCGGTCCTCGAAGGCGCGCATCTGGTGCGAGGCGCGCACGAGGATGGCCATGTCATCGAGCCCGAAGGCGCGCATCCCGCGTGTGCCGCGCTGCATCGATTCGACCTCTTCGCCGATCCAGCGCGCCTCTTCCTCGCCGTCCCAATGGCCGATCAGGCGGACCTTTTCGCCCGCCTCGGCCTGCGTCCATAGCTCCTTGCCCAGCCGGTCGCGGTTGGCCGAGATAACACCACCGGCGGCGGCGAGGATATGCGGGGTGGAGCGGTAGTTCTGTTCCAGTCGGATCACCGTCGCGCCGGGAAAATCCTTTTCAAAGCGCAGGATATTGCCCACCTCGGCACCGCGCCAGCCATAGATCGACTGATCGTCATCGCCCACGCAGCAGATGTTGCGATGGCCACCCGCGAGCAGGCGCAGCCAGAGATATTGCGCGACATTGGTGTCCTGATATTCGTCCACGAGGATGTATTTGAACCGGCGCTGATATTGCGCCAGCACATCGTCGTGTTTCTGAAAGATCGTCACCACATGCAGCAGCAGATCGCCGAAATCGACGGCGTTCAACTCTCTCAGGCGGGTCTGATACTGGCGGTAGAGCGCGGGGCCCTTGCCGTCATAGGCCGAGGCCTCGGCGGCGGGCAGGTTGTCGGGCGTCCAGGCGCGGTTCTTCCAGTGGTCGATGATCCCGGCGAGCATGCGGGCGGGCCAGCGCTTGTCGTCTATGTTGGCGGCCTGCACGAGTTGTTTGAGCAGGCGGAGTTGGTCATCGGTGTCGAGGATGGTGAAATTTGATTTGAGATCAACCAGTTCGGCGTGACGGCGCAGCAGCTTGACGCAGATCGAGTGAAAGGTACCGAGCCATGGCATGCCCTCGACCCGCTCGCCCATCAGGCGGCCGACGCGCTCCTTCATCTCGCGCGCGGCCTTGTTGGTGAAGGTCACGGCGAGGATTTCGTTGGGATGCGCGCGCCCGGTATTGAGCAGATGCACGATACGCGTCGTGAGCGCCTTGGTCTTGCCGGTGCCCGCGCCCGCGAGCATCAGCACCGGGCCGTCGAGCGTTTCGGCGGCGCGGCGCTGCTCGGGGTTCAGATCATCAAGATAGGGCGCGGGCCGCGCGGCCATGGCGCGGGCGGCGAGGCTGGCGCCTTCAAAGGCGTCGGATTCGTCGAATGTGCTCATGGGCGCGACAATAGCGCGGGGCGGGGCGGAGATAAAGAGATGTTCGGGGATTGTTCCGCGCCTGTCGTGGCACTGGACAAGCCCCTGAAAACCCGCGCAAATGCGGGGCATGGACCTGCATGCCCGATACCCCGCCCTGAGTGACCTGCGCGCCCGTGCGCGCGCCCGTATTCCGCGTTTCGTGTGGGAGTATCTCGACAGTGGCACCGGGGTGGAGGCCACCAAGGCGCGCAACCGGGTGATGCTGGATCAGGTGCGGCTGAGCCCGTCGATCCTGCATGGCGAGATCGCGCCGGATCTTTCCACGACCCTGCTGGGTGAGAGCTATGCCCTGCCGGTGGGGATCGCGCCGGTGGGCATGTCGGGGCTGATCTGGACCGATGCCGAACGGCATCTGGCGCGGGCGGCGACGGCGGAGGGGGTGCCCTATACGCTGTCGACCGTGGCGTCGCAGCGCCCCGAGGATGTCGGGCCGCATCTGGAGGGGCGCGGCTGGTTTCAGATGTATCCGCCGCGCGACCCGGAGATACGCCGCGACATGCTGGCGCGCGCGCGGAGCGCCGGGTTCGGGGTGCTGGTGCTGACCGTCGATGTGCCGGTGGGCTCGCGGCGCGAACGGCAGTTGCGGTCGGGGTTGACGCAGCCGCCGCGCCTGACGCCGCGCCTTCTGGCGCAGGTGGCGCGCTGTCCGGTCTGGGCGATGGGCATGGCGCGGCTGGGGATGCCGCGCATGCGGCTGATTGATGAGTATGCCGGGCAGACCAAGGGCCTGCCGTCGAACAAGCATGCGGGCTATCTGCTGCGCACCTCGCCCGACTGGGACTATCTGCGCTGGCTGCGCGACGCCTGGGACGGGCCGCTGGTGGTCAAGGGCGTGCTGCGCGGCGAGGATGCGGCGGCGCTGGAGAAAGCGGGCGTCGATGCGATCTGGGTGTCGAACCACGCAGGACGGCAGTTCGACGCCGCCCCCGCCACCATCGAGGCGCTGCCCGAGGTGCGCGCAGCCACCACGCTGCCGGTGATCCTGGATGGCGGCATCGAGGGCGGGCTCGATATCCTGCGGGCGGTGGCGCTTGGGGCGGATTTCGTGATGATGGGGCGGGCATGGCATTTCGCACTTGGCGCGCTTGGGGCGGAGGGCCCGGCGCATCTGGCCGATATCCTGCGCGAGGACCTGAAGGCCAATATGGGGCAGTTGGGTCTGCACCGGGTCTCGGACGCCCCGAGCCGGTTGATCCGGTCAGGGTGAGATAGGATTTATCAATCCAATTCAATGCGTTAAGAGAAATGCATTACAATGTATATACAAAGTATATGCATTCTGACATGATGCCAATCGACATGGAGACCAATGGATGCCAGCCGACGGACGCAAGAAACAGGATCGCAAGGACAGCCAGTTGATCATTCGCATCAACAAGGCGGATCGCGATGCCTTTGTCGATCTGTGCGAGACGCTCGACACGAGTGCCGCGCGCGAGATCCGGCGGTTCATCCGAGAGTTCACCCTGTCGCATCAGGATGCCCCCGACGACACGGGCGCATCGACGCAACCCAAGGAAAAGGAGCCTGACACATGGCCAAAAAAGCGAAAATCAAAGAGCTCAAAAAAGAAGTGAAACAGCGCGAAGCCAAGGTCTCGCGGCAGAAAGCCAAGCTGAAATCGGCGCGCAAGGCGCTCAGGAAAGCGGCCTGACCAGGCGCTTGCGCGGCGGGGCCCATGCGGTGCCCGCCGTTTCTCTTTCCCTCAGAGACAGGAGACCCCATTGTCCTCATTGACAGATATTCGCGGGATCGGGCCCGCCCTTGCCAAGGCACTCGCATCGCTTGGCATCACCAGTCCGGATATGTTGGCGCGCGCCGATCCGTCGGCGCTGACGCAGGTGCGCGGCATCTCGCCGGGCCGCGCGCAGGGGTTCATCGACGCCGCCGCGGCACTTGGTGAGGCACCGTCGGCCCCCGAGGCCAAGAGCGCCAGCGCAAAGCCCGAGGCAAGCGGCAAGAAAGCTGCGAAGAAGAAGAAAGACAAGAAGGCGACGGCGAAAAAGGCCGACGCAAAGGCCAAAGACAAGAAAGCCGACGCGAAGAAGACGTCCAAAAAGAAGGACGACAAGAAAAAGGCCAAGAAGGACGACAAGTCCAAGAAAAAATCCGGCAAGGCGGGCAAGGGCAAGGCGAAGAAAAAGAAGAAGTCCGGCAAGTGACCACCTGCGCCCTTATCCCTGCCGGGTAGGGGTGCCCACCCTTTGGGACAGGAAATTCCCCCACCCGGCGAATACCCAGAATGTCGGATTGCGCAAAGCTTACACAAATCTTACAAGGTCATAGCGCCGCAGCGCGGCATCGCCGCGGGTGGCCCCAAGACGTGACCAACCGGGGGTAAAGGCCATGGCCGACTTCAAGAAAATCCTGATCGCCAACCGGGGCGAGATCGCCATCCGCATCATGCGCGCCGCCAATGAGCTGGGCAAGCGCACCGTCGCGGTCTTTGCCGACGAGGACAAGCTGAGCCTGCACCGGTTCAAGGCCGACGAGGCCTATCGCATTGGCGAGGGAATGGGGCCGGTCGCCGCCTATCTCTCGATCGAGGAGATCATCCGTGTGGCCCGTGAATGCGGGGCCGACGCGATCCATCCCGGTTACGGCCTGCTGTCGGAAAACCCCGATTTCGTCGATGCCTGCGATGCGGCGGGCATCACCTTTATCGGCCCCAAGGCGGAGACCATGCGCGCGCTTGGCGACAAGGCGAGCGCGCGGCGCGTCGCCATCGAGGCGGGCGTGCCGGTGATCCCCGCGACCGAGGTTCTGGGCGAGGATATGAAGGCGATCCGCAAGGAGGCGGGCGAGATCGGCTATCCGCTGATGCTCAAGGCGTCCTGGGGTGGCGGCGGGCGCGGCATGCGGCCGATCAACTCCGAGGACGAGTTGGAGGAGAAGGTGCTGGAGGGGCGGCGCGAGGCCGAGGCCGCCTTCGGCAATGGCGAGGGCTATCTGGAAAAGATGATCCTGCGCGCGCGCCATGTCGAGGTGCAGATCCTCGGCGACAAGCATGGCAACATGTATCACCTCTATGAGCGGGATTGCTCGGTGCAGCGGCGCAATCAGAAGGTGGTGGAGCGCGCCCCTGCCCCCTATCTGAGCGAGGCGCAGCGCGAGGAAATCTGCCAACTGGGCCACCGCATCTGCAAGCATGTCGATTACGAATGCGCGGGCACGGTCGAATTCCTGATGGATATGGACACGGGCGCCTTCTACTTCATCGAGGTCAATCCGCGCGTGCAGGTGGAACACACCGTGACCGAAGAGGTCACCGGCATCGACATCGTGCAGGCGCAGATCAAGATCGCCGAGGGCAAGACCCTGACCGAGGCCACCGGCAAGGCGTCGCAATACGACATCACGCTGAACGGTCACGCGCTGCAGACCCGGATCACCACGGAGGACCCGCTCAATAATTTCATTCCCGATTACGGCCGTATCACCGCCTATCGCAGCGCCACCGGCATGGGCATCCGTCTGGATGGCGGCACCGCCTATTCGGGCGGCGTGATCACCCGCTACTACGACAGCCTGCTGACCAAGGTCACCGCATGGGCCCCCACCCCCGAGGCCGCGATTGCCCGGATGGACCGCGCCCTGCGCGAATTCCGCATTCGCGGTGTGAGCACCAATATCGCCTTTGTCGAGAACCTGCTCAAGCATCCGACGTTCCTGAACAACGAATACACCACCAAGTTCATCGACACGACGCCCGACCTCTTCCAGTTCAGGAAGCGCCAGGATCGCGGCACCAAGGTTCTGACCTATATCGCCGATATCTCGGTGAACGGGCATCCCGAGGTGGAGGGACGCTCGCGCCCGCCCGCCGATCTCAGGCTGCCGCGCGCGCCGCGCCCGCGCAATCCCGAGATCGCGGACGGGGCCAAGCAGATCCTCGACAAGAAGGGGCCGCAGGCCGTCGCCGACTGGATGGCGGCGCAGGACCGGCTGCTGATTACCGACACCACCATGCGCGACAGCCATCAGTCGCTGCTGGCCACGCGGATGCGCTCGATCGACATGATCGGCATCGCGCCCAACTATGCCCACGATCTGCCGGGGCTGTTCTCGATGGAATGCTGGGGCGGCGCGACCTTTGACGTGGCCTATCGCTTTCTCGGCGAATGCCCCTGGCAGCGGTTGCGCGACATCCGCGCGGCGATGCCCAACCTGCTGACGCAGATGCTGCTGCGCGGCTCCAACGGGGTGGGCTATACCAACTATCCCGACAACGTGGTCGCGGCCTTTGTGAAACAGGCCGCCGAGAGCGGGGTCGACCTGTTCCGCGTCTTCGATCCGCTGAACTGGGCCGAGAACATGCGCGTGTCGATGGATGCGGTGCTCGAATCGGGCAAGATCCTCGAGGCGGCGATCTGCTATACCGGCGACATCCTCGATCCGGCACGCTCGAAATACGATCTGAAATACTATCTCGACATGGCGCATGAGCTGAAGGCGGCGGGCACCCATATCCTTTGCATCAAGGACATGGGCGGGCTGATGAAACCGGCCACGGCAAGCGTGCTTTTCAAGGCGCTCAAGGAAGAGATCGGCCTGCCCATCCATTTCCACACCCATGACACGGCGGGCATTGCCGGGGCGACGATCCTCGCCGCCTCCGAGGCCGGGGTGGATGCGGTCGATTGCGCGATGGACGCGCTCTCGGGCAATACCTCACAGGCCACGCTTGGAACCATTGTCGAGGCGCTGCGCCACACGCCGCGCGACACCGGGCTCGACATCGGGGCGATCCGGCAGATCTCGAATTACTGGGAATCGGTGCGTGACCATTACGCCGCCTTCGAAAGCGGCATGCAGTCGCCCACCTCCGAGATCTACCTCCACGAGATGCCCGGCGGGCAGTTCACCAATCTCAAGGCGCAGGCGCGTTCGATGGGGATGGAGGACCGCTGGCACGATATCGCGCGCACCTATGCCGATGTGAACCAGATGTTCGGAGACGTGATCAAGGTGACGCCGATCGCCAAGACGGTGGGCGATCTGGCGCTGATGATGGTCAGCCAGGGCCTGACCTGCGAGGATGTGCTCGACCCCAAGACCGAGGTCAGCTTTCCCGACTCGGTGGTCACGCTGATGAAGGGCTATGTCGGCCAGGCCCCCGGCGGCTTTCCCGAGGCCATCGTCAAGAAGGTGCTCAAGGGCGAAGAGCCGATCACCGTGCGCCCCGGCACGCTGTTGCCGGCCGAGGATCTCGACGCGCGCCGCGCAGAGCTTGTGGAGCGGTTCGGCGAGAGCATCGACAACGAGGACCTGATGGGCAGCCTGATGTATCCACGCGTCTTCGCCGAGTACATGGAGCGCCACGCGATATACGGCCCGGTGCGCACCCTGCCCACCCGCACCTTCTTTTACGGGATGCAGCCGGGCGAGGAGATCAGCGTCGAGATCGACCCCGGCAAGATCCTGGAAATCCGCCTGCAGGCCCTGTCCGAGACCAACGATGAAGGCGACGTCAAGGTGTTCTTCGAGTTGAACGGCCAGCCCCGTGTGATCCGCGTGCCCGACCGCAAGGTGAAATCCGCCACCGCCGCCCGGCCCAAGGCCGAGGCCGGGAACCCCGCCCATATCGGCGCGCCGATGCCCGGCGTGGTGGCCAGCGTGGCGGCCAAGGCGGGCAGCAAGGTCTCGGCGGGCGATCTGCTGCTGACCATCGAGGCGATGAAGATGGAGACCGGCATCCATGCCGACCGCACAGCAGTGGTGAAAGCCCTGCACGTCACCCCCGGCGCGCAGATCGATGCC
>MDTG01149636.1_pt1 | contig 11176 bp, 8 predicted proteins | sample 811421 | NCBI WGS metagenome assembly MDTG01 (sample SAMN05326645, study PRJNA326480) | marine metagenome | isolation source: seawater | place: Pacific Ocean: South East | collected 2011
ATTTTATATTCTAAGAAAGATGATTTAATTGATGTAATCATAAATATATTACATATATACAATTGATCATAAGAGCAATGCGGATATTTTTATTTTTTATATTATCATTACTAGTTTTTGGTTGCTCTACAGTAGAGGTAACCAAAGAAGTAATCAAAGTAACAAATACTGTTACAGATAAAGTCAAAGAATCTGTGACACAAAAAAAAGAGGGGACTGAAAGTGTTGTGGAAGAAATAATTGAAGAAAAAGAAATAGAAGAAGAAATAGAAATAATTGAAGAAAAGCAAGAATTAGATAGAAATATAATTGAAAATCAGCAAAAATTAGCAGACATCAAATTTATAGGTAAAGCTGAGAGTGTAATTTATAAACTATTGGGAACTGCACAACTATCAAGAATAGATGGGTCAGTTTATACTCTTAGATATGATAGTAATAATTGCAGGTTATTTTTGTTTTTTAACCAAGATATAAATATCAAAAGAGTTGAATATTTTGAGCTTAGGAATGACAAAGCAGAATTATTAAACTCTAAAGAGTCGCTTAAAGATTGTTACAGAGAATTTAATTTATTAAATTAAAATTACTTTATTTCTATAAGAAGATCTTTTGTCTCGACATTGTCTCCAGAGCTGATGTGTACACTTTTTATAGTACCACTTTTTTCAGCATTGATTGTTGTTTCCATTTTCATGGCTTCTATAACCAGAACTCTGTCCCCTTTTATTACTTTATCACCTTCTTTAACAAATATTTTTGCAATTTGACCAGGAAGAGGTGAGCCTACATGGTTTGTGTTACCTTCTTGTGATTTAATTTTTTTGGTGACGTTTTTTGAAAACTCATTGTTGACAACCTCAATGGTTCTTGGTTGACCATTTAACTCAAAGAATACAGAGCTTGAACCATTAGCATTTGGTTCTCCTTTTGCTAAATATCTCACTATAAGGTTTTTACCTTTGTCTATTGGGAGTGAATACTCTTTATCTGGGATTGGGCCATAAAAAAATAACTCGGTTGATAAAACAGATGTATCACTATAAGTTTTACGATGTTTCATAAAATCATCAAAAACCTTTGGATACATCAAGTGAGATGCTAAGTGCTGTTTTGAAATTTTTTCTTCATGTTTTTCCTCTAGTTTAGTCTGCTCATTACTTAAGTTTACACTAGGCAGAATAGAACCTGCTCTTTCAGTTAGAGGTTTTTCATTTCCTAATATTTTTTTTTGTAATTCCGCAGGGAATCCTCCAATAGGTATTCCAATTTCGCCCTTAAAAAATTCAATGACAGATAAGGGGAAAGAAATTTCTTTATCTGGGTTTAGTACATCCTCAGGACTTAAATCGTTTGTAATCATATATAAAGCCATATCACCTACAATTTTGGATGAAGGTGTTACCTTAATAATATCTCCAAACATTTTATTTACTTCTGCATACATATTTGCAACAAGACCCCATTTATCAGTTGTTATACCAAGAGACCTAGCTTGTTCTTTTAGGTTAGTAAACTGTCCGCCTGGCATTTGATGAAAATAAACATCAGAACTACCTCCTTTAAAGTCGGTTTCAAAAGCTTTATAATTATTTCTTACTTGCTCCCAATACAATGATGCCTCTCTTATATTAGCTTCTTCAAGTTTTGGATTTGCATAGTTTTGCTTCATAATTGATACAATTGAACCAAGAGCAGGTTGAGAGGTTAATCCGCTCATAGAGTCCATTGCCAAGTCAATAATATCTATACCCTCTTCAACTGCAGCTAGAACAGTTGCAGAAGAAGTGCCAGAAGTATCATGTGTATGGTAATGAATAGGTAGAGAGGTTTCATTTCTCAACTCTTTTATTAGAAGTTTAATCGCTGAAGGCTTACAAAGACCCGCCATATCTTTAATGGCAATTATATGTGACCCAGCTTTCTCTAAATCTTTTGCTAAGCTTACATAGTACTTAAGTGTATATTTATTTTCTTTTGGGTTTGTAACATCATTAGTGTAACAAATTGTTCCTTCACACAATTTATTTTGTGATCTTACTTCTTCAATTGAAACTTTCATGTTTTCAATTAAGTTTAATGAATCGAAAACTCTAAACACGTCTATTCCTGCTTGGGCCGCTTCTTTTATAAAAAATTTAACAACATTGTCTGGATAATTTTTATAACCAACAGCATTTGATCCACGCAAAAGCATTTGTTTTAAAATATTTGGTGCTTGTTTGTTTATTTTTGCTAATCTGTCCCATGGATCCTCTTTTAAAAATCTCATGGAGGTATCAAAGGTTGCGCCTCCCCAACATTCAATAGAGAATAAATCAGATAGCTTGTTACTATAAAATTCTGCAATATTTACAAGATCGTCAGTTCTCATTCTTGTAGCAAGAAGTGATTGATGGGCATCTCGCATAGTTGTGTCAGTTATAAGAGTATATTTTTTTTCTTTTATTTTTTTACTAAATTTTTCTGGTCCAAGTTTTTTTAATTCTTCAACATAATTTGTTGCATTATTATTTTTTTCAAATGAAGGGATAACCGGATTAGTTAAATTAAAATCACTCACTCTACTCTTTATGTCAGAGTGCCCATTAACAATAATATTGCCTAAATATGAAATAATTTTTGATGCACGGTCTTTTTTTGGTTTATAATTGTAAAGATCCTTATTATTATCTACAAAGTTTGTATTATATTTCCCTAACTTAAAGTCATCATTATTGATTAATGATTCAAGAAAGACAAGGTTGGTTTTAACTCCTCTTATCCTAAACTCACGAAGAGCCCTGTCCATTCTACTAATACAATCATCAGTTGATTGTGCCCATGTTGTGACTTTTACAAGAAGAGAGTCATAATAAGGGGTAATGATTGAACCTGCTGCGGCTGTTGCACCATCTAATCTCACTCCAAAGCCAGAGGCTGATCTATATGTCATTATTTTACCATAATCAGGCATGAAATTATTCAGTGGATCCTCAGTAGTAACTCGGCACTGAATAGCATAACCATCTAACTTAATATCTTCTTGTTTTGGTAAAGATGATTCAGATCCAATCTTAGCGCCTTCCGCTATTCTTATCTGTGCTTTAACAATATCAACTCCCGTTACTTCCTCTGTTACAGTATGCTCAACTTGAATTCTTGGATTTACTTCAATAAAGAAATGTTGGTTGCTTTTTTTATCATACAAGAACTCAACTGTTCCAGCTCCATAATAATTTACATGCTTTGCAATTTTAACAGCAGAACCGCATATACTTTCTCTAGAATCTTCTTCTAAAAAATGTGCTGGTGCTCTCTCTATGATTTTTTGATGTCTCCTTTGAAGAGAGCAGTCTCTTTCAAACAAGTGAACAACGTTACCATGTTTATCACCTAAAATTTGAACCTCAATGTGAGCAGCATCTTCTAAAAATTTTTCAATAAAAACATCATCCTTACCAAATGCTTTTTTAGACTCACTTTGTGCTAGTTCAATTTGTTCTAAAAGATCTTTTGAGGAGCGCACTACTCTCATTCCTCTACCGCCCCCTCCCCAACTAGCCTTAACAATTACAGGATAACCCATATTGTTTACTTCTTCGTTAATATTTTTTTTATTTTCTTCATTTACTTTTACTGAAGGAATAGTTCTAACACCCGCTTCCTCAGCAACTTCTTTAGCTGCGGTTTTGTTACCAAGCCTGCTTAGTATTTCTTTATTAGGTCCTATAAAAATTATGTTATTTTTTTCACATAGTTCTGCAAAGTCAGGGTTTTCTGATAAAAAACCATATCCTGGATGTATAGCATCAACTCCTGCTTTTTTTGCAATATCTATAATAGATTCAATATCTAGATAAGCTTGAATAGGTCCTTTTCCATCACCAACAAGATAGCTTTCATCTGTTTTAAAACGATGTAAGGCAAATCTATCTTCTTTTGAATAAATAGCAGCAGTTTTAATTCCGGACTCTTCAGCAGCTCTAAAAATTCTGATAGCTATCTCGCTTCTATTTGCTGCTAAAATTTTTTTAATTTTTTTCATCAAGTCACCATTTAAAAATACTAAATTTATTTTCGCGGAAACGCATTTATATCCTCCTTTGCAAATAAGCAAGAGAACTAAGGAAATTAGCCATTTTCTATGATTAAAATGTCATGTCTAATAATGAAAAAAAACAAATTATAGTGATTTAAGCATGTGCAAATATGTCTCTTTATCAAGCGTATGTTTTTGTATTATTAGATATTTATGAAATTAATGAATGAAAATATTACACCTTATCAAAGCAGTTCAAAGTCTGTCTTTCTGATTTTGGGATTTATCTTATTGGGTTGGGGTGCTCTGTTTTCAATGTTTCTTATTTCTCAGGGGGCTTGGCCTGTTTCGATATTTCTTGGACTAGAGTATATTGTTATTGTTTACCTCATCCGGTTTTATTTCAAAGAAAAAAACATTAAAGATCAAATTAAAATTGATGAGAATAAATTGTTAATTAATAAATTTAAAGGGGAGAAGCTTTTACATTCTTCGAAATATAACACTTATTGGTCACGGGTTTTTTTTACAAGATTTAAAAATCAATCAAAACTTCTTATAAGAGAGTCTGACAAAGAAACTGAGGTTGCTGCATTTTTGCATGCAGACCTAAAAGAGTCTTTATATGAAAGAATAAAAAAAAATATTAATTCTTATTCTTAGTTAGAAAATAACAAGTCATTCATTGTATAAAAGCCCGATTGTTTTTTGCTTAAAAAAATAGCAGCGTCAATAGCTCCCTTTACAAAGATTGATCTATTATTAGCTTTGTGAATTAAATCAACTCTGTCATTTTCACCAATAAAGCTAACAGTGTGTTCTCCAGCAATTTCCCCCCCTCTTGTAACTGAGAAACCAATTTCACCTTTTTTTCTGCTCATAAGTTTTTTAGTTCGATCTAAAACTTTTGATTTATTAAAAGAAGTTTTTCTCGCATATGCTGCATACTCCCCTAATGATAGGGCTGTTCCTGATGGGGCGTCTTTTTTATGTTTATGATGTGTTTCAGCTATTTCAATATCATAGTCTGTTTCTTTTAAAGCATGGGCAGTTTGTTGAACTAAATTGAAAAGAAGATTAACACCAAGACTCATATTGGAAGACATGAGTATTGGGATTTTTTTTGTGTAGCTTTTAATTTTTCTTATCTGGGCTTCTGTCATTCCTGTTGTGCCAATAATAACAGAGGTTTTGTTTTGCGATGCAATCCTTACATTTTCTAAGGTTGATTTAGGGGTTGTAAAGTCAATTAATACTTTTGCAGATTTTATTGACAAGTAAGGGTCAGAGTCAATTAATTTAGTAGAGTTAATATTAGATACTTTTTTAAATTCTTTTTTAACATCCTTGTGTTTTTTGTGCTCAAACCCCCCAACAAACTCGAGTTGTTTGTTTTTAAGAATTTGTATAGATAATTCTTGCCCCATTCGACCTAAGCAACCTGCTATTGCGATTTTAATTTTAGCCATAAAAGCTTATACTTTGGGTAAACTTGATTTAAAAGAAATTATGTTAAATCTTCCCAAACTTCTTTTAATTTTGAGAAAAAACTTTGTGATTTTGGGCTATGTTTTTTTGATGTTCCACCCTCTTTTTCAAATTCCTGCAATATAGCTTTTTGCTTATTATTTAGATTTACAGGAATTTCTACATTCGCCTCAACATACATATCACCTCTTCTCGTTTGACGCAAAATACTCATTCCTTTACCTTTTAAACGAAATTGGGTTTCAGATTGAGTACCAGCGGGAATATTGAGCCTGGCTTTTTTTCCTTCTATTGTTGGTACATCTACATCGCCGCCAAGTATTGCTGTTGTGATTGAAATAGGTATTTGACAAAAAATATTTTCTTCTTCTCTATCAAATAATTTGTCTTTTTGGACTTCTACAAAAATATACAGGTCTCCATTACCAGCCCCTCTTTGTCCAGGCTCGCCTTCCCCTGATATACGAATTCTAGTGCCGGTATCAACACCAGCTGGTATTGTTACAGATATTGTTTTTTGTTTTTTAACTTGTCCTGTTCCACTACATTTCAAACATGGATTTTTAATTGATGAACCTTCACCACCACATGTTGGGCAAGGACGCTCTATAGAAAAGAAGCCTTGTGTTGATCTTACCTTTCCTTGACCGCCACAGGTTGCACAAGTGCTAGGACCAGATTTATCAGCACTTCCTGTTGCTGAACATAGATCACAACCTTCGTAACTTGGAATTCTTATTTGAGATTTTTTCCCACTAAAAGCCTCTTGAAGCGAAACGGACATATTGTAACGAAGGTCATTACCTCTTTGTGGCCCTCTTTGTCTTGATTGACCACCAAAACCACCTCCAAAGAATTCTTCGAATATATCTGAAAAACCACCTCCAAAATCTCCAAATCCTTGACCGCCGCCACCCTGTCGGAAGGCGTCATGACCGTACTGATCATAAGCAGATCTTTTTTCGGAGTCTTTTAAAACTTCATATGCTGCCGATACTTCTTTAAATTTACGTTCAGATTCTTTATCATCTTTATTTCTGTCAGGATGATATTTCATCGCAAGCTTACGATAAGATTTTTTTATTTCATCGTCACTGGCATTTTTCTTAACACCGAGTATTTCGTAAAAATCTTTATCAGCCATTAACGCCCCTTTAAAAGGTATTGTTAGATAAGGTTAGTCTTTTTTATCTTCGTCTACTTCTTCAAATTCTGCATCTACTACCTTTTCATCTTTTTTTTCAGATGAAGGTTCATCTGCAGAAGGGTCAGGTTGAGGTGCTCCAGATTGAGGATCTTGTTTATAAATTGCCTCGCCGAGTTTCATGGAAGATTGAACTAAAGCTTCTGTTTTTGCTTTAATCGCTTCCATATCATCGCCATCCTTAACATTTTTTAACTCTTCAATATCAGCAACTATTTTATTTTTATCTTCTTCAGGAACTTTATCACCATGCTCGTTTAAATTTTTTTCAGTTTCATTTATTAAACTGTCAGCCTGATTTTTTGTATCCACTGCCTCTCTTTTTTTCTTGTCTTCCTCAGCGTTTTCTTCAGCTTCCTTTACCATTCTTTCAATTTCATCATCTGACAGACCTCCAGAAGCTTGAATTCGGATTTGTTGCTCTTTACCAGTAGATTTATCTTTTGCTGAAACATTAACAATGCCGTTTGCATCAATATCAAAAGTAACCTCTATTTGAGGCATGCCTCTCGCAGCAGGCGGAATACCAACTAAATCAAATTGACCTAGCAGCTTATTATCTGCTGCCATTTCTCTTTCGCCTTGAAAAACTCTTATTGTTACAGCGCTTTGATTATCTTCAGCAGTTGAAAAAACTTGGCTTTTCTTTGTTGGAATAGTTGTATTTTTATCAATCAATCTTGTGAATACTCCACCTAAAGTTTCGATGCCAAGGGATAGAGGGGTTACATCTAATAACAATACATCTTTAACATCTCCTTGTAAAACACCACCTTGAATAGCTGCTCCTGAGGCAACAACCTCATCAGGGTTTACACCTTTGTTGGGCTCTTTTCCAAAAAAGTTTTTTACTAATTCAGTAACCTTTGGCATCCTTGTCATACCACCAACAAGTATGACATCATCAATATCAGCTGCCTGAAGGCCAGCGTCTTTAAGTGCCTGCTCACAAGGTTTTAAACTTTGAGATAATAAATCTCCGACTATTGCCTCAAGTTTTGCTCTTGATAATTTTATGGTTAAATGTTTAGGTCCTGTTTGATCAGCAGTAATGAATGGAAGGTTTACTTCTGTCTCTGTTGAGCTTGACAATTCTATTTTTGCTTTTTCTGCAGCTTCTTTTAATCTTTGTAGCGCTAACTTGTCTGATCTAAGATCAACCCCGTTATCTTTTTTAAATTCATCTGCGAGATAATCGATTATTTGCAAGTCAAAATCTTCTCCACCTAGATGGGTGTCACCATTTGTTGATTTTACTTCAAAAACACCGTCTCCAATTTCAAGAATTGAAATATCAAATGTACCACCACCTAAATCATATACTGCTACGGTTCCTGTTTTTTTCTTATCAAGTCCATATGCAAGTGCTGCAGCTGTTGGTTCATTAATAATCCTTAAAACCTCTAATCCTGCAATTTTACCTGCATCTTTGGTTGCCTGTCTTTGGGCGTCATTAAAATATGCTGGAACTGTTATAACTGCTTGTGTTACGCTCTCACCCAAATAACTTTCAGCTGTCTCTTTCATTTTTTGTAAAACGAAAGCACTAATTTGACTAGGACTATATTTTTCACCACGTGCCTCTACCCAAGCGTCACCGTTATCACCTTTAACAATTTTGTAAGGCACAAGATTGCTGTCATCTTTAACCAATTTATCTTCAAAATTTCTTCCTATTAATCTTTTAATAGCGAAAAGGGTATTTTCTGGATTTGTGACCGCCTGTCTTTTTGCTGACTGTCCTACAAGTTTTTCTTTAGACTCGGTAAAAGCAACCATTGATGGGGTTGTTCTTGCTCCTTCTAAGTTTTCAACTACTTTCGCTTCTTTTCCTTCCATCACAGCAACACAAGAGTTTGTAGTGCCAAGATCTATTCCAATAACTTTTGCCATACTAATTACGTCCTATTTTAATTAAATTTGCCTTGTATGTGGCTATAAAGAATATGGTGAGAAAGTTTAAAAATACAAGAATTTATAAAAAATATTTGTATTTGATATTTTTCTCAGTTTTTAGGGCTATTTTCTGTATCTTTTTTATTTGTGCTTTTATCTGAGTCACTCTCTTTTTCAGCATTTTGTTTTGGTTTTTTTGACACCCCTACCATTGCAGGTCTAAGCAATCTATCATGCATCATGTATCCGCTTTGTATTTCCTGAACTATGATTCCTTCATCAAGGTCATTATTTTCAATCTCCATCATTGCTTGGTGAAGATTTGGGTCAAACTTTTTGTCTTTTGTATCAATTTTTTTAATACCGTTCTTTTCTAAAACAGATGATAATTCTTTTTTAACCATCAAAAGTCCGTCAATTAAGTTCTTAATCGATTGTGGTTGTTCTTCTTCTTTATTAATTGATGACAAAGCTCTTTCTAAATTATCGCCAGGTGATAAAATATCTCTAGCAAAATTGACACTGCCATACTTGATTGAATCAATTTTTTCACGATCAAATCTTTTACGAAGATTTTCCATCTCTGCAAGTACCCTAATTTTTTCTTCTTTTAATAATTTATTTTCCTCTTTTAATTTTTCTTCTTCAGATTCTTCAACAGGCTCTTCAACACCTTCTTCTTTTCTAGCCTCATCTTCGTTTTTATATTCTTCATTGATTTCTTCTAAATTTTCAGATTCATTGTTTTCACTAACTTCGTCTTTAGTTTTTTCTCTATCTTTTTCCATTACTTAACAACCTTTCCAATAATTTTTGATGTATAATCAACCAATGGCACAATCTTTGAGTAGTTTAGCCTTGTTGGGCCAACTACTCCAATAGCTCCTATAATTTCTTGTTCATTATTTTTATATGGGGCCATTACCATAGAAAGACCAGAGTGTTTAAATAAAAAGTTTTGTGAACCAATAAAAATTTGAACACCTTTAGCATTACCTGCATTTTCTAAAATATCTACAAAGGTAGTTTTTTTTTCTATTTCATCAAACAGCTCTCTTATTTGATCTAAATCATTTGAGATTATCTCGTCTTCTAGAAGTTTGGACTGACCGTGTAAAAAAATATATGGATTGTTTAATTTTGGGTCTATTTCTACAATGCCTTTCTTTATAAGTTTGTTAGAAATATTTTCTAAGTTTGATCTTGAGCTAAAAATATCATCTTGAATAATTTTTTTAATTTGATTTATATTTTTATTTTTAAATTTTTCACTTAAATAATTTGATGTTTGCAAAAGTATTGAATTAGAGTACTTTCCACTATCATCGATTATCCTGTTTTCTATTTCTCCATTTTCGTAGGCTAAAATAGACATAATCTGAGATTGATTCAGTCTTATGAATTCTAAATGTTTAAGATTTTTTTGATATTTTGGAGCTATTACAATGCCTGCGTAATTTGATAAACCCGAAATTGCTCTTGATGCTTCGTCTAATACCTCTTGGTAGGATTTACTTTTTGAAGAGGTCAGTTGCTCTATATTTTCTTTTTCTGATTTAGAAATTCTTCCAAATTCTAGAAGGCCGTCGACAAAAAATCTCATACCTTTTTCTGTTGGGACTCTGCCTGCTGAAGTATGGGGAGAAAATAACAATCCTTCTTTTTGCAGATTTGATAAAATATTTCTAACTGATGCAGATGAAATATCTAGGCCGGCTCTTTTTAAAACTGTTTCGGAACCAGATGGAGAGCCGGTTTCTAAATAGGCCTCCACGACTGTTTTAAAAATTTGTTTAGTGCGATCCGTTAGTTCTAAATATAAATTGTGCTTCATAAGCAATATATTGGTTTAATAATAATTAAATTCAATTATTAGATATATTAAATGAGAAAAGATAGAAATTTTGATCAGCTTAGAGAGGTTAGTTTTGAAACAAATGTGAATCTTCATGCAGAGGGCTCATGCCTTGTAAAATTTGGAAACACCCATGTAATGTGTACAGCATCAATCGATGAAAAAACACCTCCTTGGTTAAGGAATTCTGGTAAAGGATGGGTAACAGCAGAATATGGTATGTTGCCTCGATCTACAAACACACGTATCGATAGGGAGGCAGCAAAGGGGAAGCAAAGTGGTAGAACGCAAGAAATACAAAGGTTAATTGGTAGGAGTTTGCGCTCAGTAACTAATTTAGAAAACCTTGGCGAGCGTCAGATTAAAGTTGACTGTGATGTAATTCAGGCAGACGGAGGAACAAGAACGGCTTCGATAAGTGGAGGTTTCGTAGCATTATACCAAGCAATAGAAAAATTAAAAAAAAATTATAATATTCAAAAAAAAATTATTAAAAATTATGTTGCTGCTATTTCCGTTGGCATTGTTGATAATAAACCAATTTTAGATTTAAATTATGAAGAGGATGCTGCAGCCCAGGTTGATGCAAATTTCGTAATTTGTGATAATGAAAAATTATCTGAAATGCAAGTAACTGGTGAAGAGTTTTTCTTCAGTGAAGGTCAGTATGAGGAGATTTATAAATTAGCGAAACTAGGTATTAAAGAAATAA
>MDTG01307829.1_pt1 | contig 11176 bp, 10 predicted proteins | sample 811421 | NCBI WGS metagenome assembly MDTG01 (sample SAMN05326645, study PRJNA326480) | marine metagenome | isolation source: seawater | place: Pacific Ocean: South East | collected 2011
AAAACATGTAGGTTGTAAAGTAGGATTATTAGATGCAGACATTTATGGTCCGTCAATTCCAAAAATGTTTGATATTAATGAAAAACCAAAAAGTGATGGACAAATGTTAGAACCGATCATCAAATATGATATTCAATGTATGTCTATTGGATTTTTGGCTGATCAGCAAACTCCAATGATTTGGCGTGGACCAATGGTCACAAGTGCAATTAAAACATTTACCCAAAAAGTAAATTGGAATGATTTAGATTTTATAATTATTGATATGCCTCCTGGAACTGGAGATACACAACTAACTTTTTCACAAGATATCAAATTAGATGGAGCAATAATAGTATCAACACCTCAAGAAGTAGCCTTATTAGATGTAAAAAGAGGAATCAAAATGTTTGAGAAACTTGGAGTAAAAATATTAGGTTTAATAGATAATATGAGTTTTTTTAAAGGTGATGATGGAAAAAAATATAAAATTTTTGGTGAAGGTGGTGTAGAGAAAACTGCTAAAGAATTTCAAAAAGAATTTTTAGGTGAAATTCCAATTAATCCTGAGGTTGGAAAATCTGGGGATGAAGGTAAACCCATAGTTGAAGCTAATCCTAACCATGAAATTTCAAAAATTTATTTAAATTTTGCAAAAAAAATAAAATTAATTTATTTAAGATAATAATTTAATAGCATAATTTTTGGTAAGTAGTTTCTTTAAAACTTTTTGAATAGTATCTAAACTCTGAGTTTGGATTATTACATAAATAATCTAATGTTGACTCTCGAGTTACAAGCAAATTCTTTAAATCTAAAAAATTTTTATAAGGGAAATAAATCACCACGTAACATAAAGAAATTATACAAAAAAACCTTAGAAAAGTTCTGGATATATTTTTAAAACAAAAAGTAAGTAAAATAATATAAATAATATGGGTTGTTAAAGAATATTCAGGAAAATAACGTAAGTTAAAAATTAATACATTAAATATAAAACTAAATAGAATTATAAATTTTAACAAAATATTATTTATATTTTTGTCTTTATAATCTTTTATTATAGAAATAGTGAAAACTATACTAAGTCCTAAATATAGAAATTTATCAAATAAAAAACCTGAGAAGAAATTAGCTAATAGAAAAAAAATTGAATTTGAAAGCCCAGTTGATGGATTACTCTCTGTTGCAGCAAATCTAATCATTTCGTTAAATGGATTCGTCAAATGAAATAAAATCCAAGGATTAAATTCTGCTATATTCAGAAAATCTAAAATAAAAAAAATAATTGGTCCTGATAAAAAGCTCAAGGTGAATAAAATAAATATAGAAAAATAAATTTTGAATTTCTCAAAATTAAATTTTGAAATTATTAGGAAAAAAAGTAAATACACAAAATTAATAGAAAATATCATTATTATATCTAGACCAGCATTTTTTTCAAAAGGGGCTAGTTTACTAAAAATAAATATTTGAACTAAAAAATATAAAATTAGACTTAGTAAATATCCAATAAATACATAAAAAAATTTATCCAATAAAATTTTATGTATTTTAGCAGTCACTTTGGTTGAGTATATCTCATAAAAGACTGGTATTAATGGAATAATAAAAATAAATAAAAATAAAATGCTTATTTTTGAAAAAAAGGATAATGAAAAAAATATACCTGATACCATCAAAAAGTTTACTTTTCCATGTATGAAAAATTTTAAAAAATAATAGAAAGAAATTAAAAAGAATGAGATTGACCAATCTTCAGGGTTCATTATTGAAATATTTTGAAAAAATGTTGAGGATATACATAACGTTAAAATTAAAAAATATTTATAGACATTTTTTAATGATAAAATGTTAAATATTTTAAAAGAGTAAAGAACTATCAAAATTATATTTATAGAATCAACAATTCTTGTAAAAAAAAAGAGTTTTTGTAATACCAAATCTGGTTCATTTGAATTTACAATATCTCCAATTTTATAAATGAAAGAATTATCAAAAAAAGAGTAGATTTTATAAGAAAGTGAATACAGTGATAAAAATGATGTTGCTGGATGATCGTACCATTCCTGATTAAAACCTGAGGCCATCAAAGAGGTATTATATATGTACCAAAAATCTAAATCCCATTGACCGCTCCAGTGCTGATAATGAGATTGTATTATTACAGTTGAAAATATAATTAATGAAAAAATAACTAAAAATAAAATGTTAATTTTTTTTGGCATTAATTTTAATTATTTGCCTAACTTAATGTTCCCATAAATAAATTTTGCAAATAAATTTATTAAACCTTTTTGTAAAACTTTGTCTGTCGAATCAATAAAAATATCAATTTCTTCATCTGAAATAATTAATGGTGGTAAAAAAACTAAAGTTTCTGGCTGAGCATTAGTAAAATGTAGTAACACTTTATGTTTGTGCAAATATTCTCTAATTAGGGATCCCATTAAGACAGTCTTAATATTTTTAATAAAGGGAATTTTGATTTTCTTAAATGTAAAACTAGAAATTATATTATCAAAATCAAATTCTATCCCAATAAATAAACCTTTTCCTTTAATTGATTTTATATATTTTGGATATTTATCTTTAAGTTTATTTAAAGCTTTAAAAGTTTTTTCAGACTTCAATTTTACTGTATCTAAAAAATTTTTATCTGAAATGATATTCAGCGTTTCAATAGCTGTTGCGCATCCTTCACCTAAACCAAAAAAAGTTGTTGTATGAAGCGTGCTTTTGTTAATCGAACCGTATGCTTTGTTAAATAACTTTCTTCTAGCAATCATTGCACTTATTGCATTTTTTCCACCTCCTAATGCCTTTGAGGTTGTTACAATATCTGGGACACACTCATATTCCATAAAAGAAAATATAGTGCCTGATCTGCCGAGGCCACATTTAATCTCATCAAATATTACTGTTATATTATTTTTTTTTGATATTTTGCAAATTTCCTCTAAATACTTTTTATTTGCAGGCTCAACTATTTGACCTTGAATAGGTTCAACAATTATAGCAATAATTTTTTCTCTTGAGAGTTTAGAAATTACTTCTTTATACGATTCAATATCATTAAAAGGTATTTTAATTGTATTTTCCCTTGGAAGTCCCAAAAGAAATCCATCTGAAAAATTTTCTGTATCAGTAACTGATAATGCTCCAAGGGTTTTTCCATGATAGCCTTCACTTGCAGAAACAAAGTACTTTCCTTCTTTTCCTTTTGCCATTGTAGACATTTTAATTGCAGCTTCTACTGACTCAGCACCAGATATTCCAAAAAAAGTAACTTCTAAATCCTCTGGCAAAATTTGAGCAAGATTATAAGCCAAAGCAGCTTGCAATTTATTTGGTCCAAATTTTTGAGTATCTACAATATTTAACTCTTGGAATTTTCTCTCAACATCAATAATTTTTTTATGATTATGTCCTAGAGCGAGAACCCCTATTCCTGATGTTAAGTCCAATATTTTATCTCCATTGGTCAGCTCTAAAGTACATGCATGAGCTGACTTAATATCAAGAATATTAAGACCGAGAATTCTAAACGCAGTAGCCAAGCCTTTATTCACATGGTTTCTATAGTAACTAAGTGTCTGTTTATGAGGTAAATTTAAACTTTCCTCAAAGGATAAAATTTTATTCATTATATAAGTTCTCTTATATTATAGTTTGATTAATTTACAAATTATGAAAATTCTTACAATATTTTTATCGAGTATTAACAAATATGGCGTTAAATTTTTATTTTTAATATTTTTATATGAGATCTTAAATATTTATAGATTAAGATTTACTGATTATATGGTCATAAACCCTATAAAAAAAAGATTTGAGCCAAGCGTCCCTACACCATATTATTGTCTTTCATTAATTAAAAAAAATATCTCCAAAAAAATATAATTTTATTGATTTTGGTTGTGGTCGGGGAAGAGTAATTAATTATGTTGGAGATATCCAAAATATTCAAAAAATTATAGGTATTGAAAATAATCTAAAATTAAAAAAAAAATTAAACGAACTTAATAATCCAAAAACAAAAATTTATATTAATGATTGCACAAGTAATAAATTTTTAAATTTTATCATTCAAAACCACAAAAACAAGAACTTGGTATTATATTTTTATCATCCGTTTTCTGAAACAATTCTAAATAACATTTTAAAAAAATTTTTAATAAAAAGTAAGAAAGATATAATAATTATTATAATGGGTGAAATTTTTGTTTACAAAAGTTTAAAAAAAAAGTTTAAAATAAAACAGACAAGATTACATAAACTTCTTAATATTTATAATTATAAATCTTACTAAATATTCTATTAGTCATTTCAGATATAATTAAAAAATTTGAATCATACTCTTTTTTAATCTTTTCAAATTTGTTATAATTTTTGTACATTTCTTTAAATTCTTCATTATTTACACATGGAGTTTTACCTAAATAAACTTGTCCATTGTGTTTAATTGTTATTTCATTAATCTTACGATAAAAAATTTCAAAATCTTTTTCAGAAGAATAAGGAATATCTAGTGTTAAACAAAAACCATTTTTATTTAAACCAAAAATATACTTATCACTAGCGGGCTTATAAGCTTTAAATGAAGACATATATGAAGAATGTCCAAATAAATTTAACAACTTTTCAATTTCATGAATAGCATCTAAATAATTTTTTTTATCAAAAATTACTTGATATTCTACGAAACCCCTTCTGAAAAGATTGTTATAAAGTGGAAGATTTTTATCACCCAAAAAATTCATTGAATAATAATCCTGAATTATTTTTTTTTTATCGTTAAACTTTCTACTGGTAATTTTTGAGAACAAATATTCTATAAATTTATCAGCTATAGGAAACTTGTTAATCATTAAAGCCAGATTAATAATATAAATTAATAAGTTAGCTTCACTATTATTAACTCTTAAATCTTTTGTTTCTGAAAAATTAGAAGAATAAATTTTCCCATCAGTGATTTCATTGTTAAATCTTGTAAAATTTAAAGATCCTATATTAAATTCATAATCTTTAACAAAATTTTCTGACTTATCTACAGCATCATCAATATTTTTTACATAAATAATGTCTGTATTAAATTTTACAGATTTAATTTTTCTTAATTTAATTTTTGCTTTTAAGATTAACCCAAATGATCCTAATCCACTTATTGCAGCATAAAATAATTCACTATTATCTGTCTCTGAACATTTTAATAGTCCTTTATCAGGAGTAAGTATTTCTAATTCCTCTACATAATCTCCAAAATATCCTTTAGATGAGCAATTTTTTCCATGAACATTATTTGAAATTGCACCTGATATTGAAATATATTGAGACGCAGGGCTTACATATAACATCCATCCTTTTGGAATAATCAATTTAAGTAAGTCAATTAAAGTGCATGATCCTGAAACTAAAATTTTACCATTTACTTCGTCAAAAGATAAAATTTTTTTATCAGATAAAAATTTTAATACTATGTTGTCTTTATTCAGTGTGTTATCACCATACGATCTTCCGCCACCTCTAAAACTAATTTTTTTATTGTTCTTTTTTGCATAATTAAAAATTTCATTTGCTTTTTCTTCGTTTGAAATCTCTAGATAATTACAATCAGAAAAATCACTTTTCGACCATCCATAAATTCTTTTTGTTTTAATATTCATGAGGTTATTAATTTTTATTTTCCCAATCTTTAGCATATTTTTTTTCAGTCATAACTGAGTCAATTTTTATATTATCCCTATTTAGGAATTTTATATATTTTTGAATATCTTTAGGTCTTCCCCATCTATCAGGAGAGACTAGGGATTTGTGAAATTTACTCAAAATTAGATAATTTTTTTTATTTATAGGTAGCTTTGTAAAAGTATCAATCCATACATATTTAACCTTATTTACGTATTTTTTGACAGTTTCAATTGGCTCTTCCTCTGAAAACCTTACTGCAATATTTTTTTTGACTGTTTTTTTTGCACTATATAAGTAAGGGAATTCTACATCTAATAAGAAAAAATTTTTTATTTTCGCTTTTTTTATTTCTCTTATTACTTGATTTTCAATTCCAGATTCCTTTATATTTGCAACTAATAAAGAATGATTATAATTTTTTAAATATTTTTTAAAATCATCACCATTTTTTTGAGGGTCATGAGATAAAATTAATTTTTTATTAAAAGATCTTATATCAATTTCTACTCCGTACTTTTGAGGAATGCTTTTTAAATCTTTAATTTTATTAATTCGATGAATTATTATTATCATAAGATCTTATACGTAAACTAATTATATATTTTAATGTTCTTAAAGTAAGCTTAATTTTTCCTAGAAATGAATCTCCACCCTTTGAAACTCCAGCAAGTCTTTTTTTATAAACTACCTCATGTTCAATTATTTCATATGATTTTAATTTTGAAATATACAAAAGATAAAGGTCTAATGAAAAATCTTTAGGCGCATTATCGAATTCTTTTAATAATTTTTTAGAAAAAACTTTTGGTTGAGCATTAATTTCTCTAAATCTTTTGTTGAAAATGACCGATGCTATAAGTGACATAGAAATTGAAAAAAAACTATCTTTAAATCTTCTTTTTATTCTTTTTCCTTTAACTATACATTTTCCATCAAGTAATTTTTTTTTATATAATCTATAAACTATAACAATATCATTAATATCACATTGCAAGTCAGAATGCGTCCAAGAAACAATTTCACCATTAGATTTTTTTAAACCTTCTTGTATACTTCCACCATAGCCGTGATTTATTTTTAAATCTACAACTGAGTAAATATTATCTTTATTTAGCTCAAAAAGTTTTGACGATGTTTGATCTGTTGATCCATCATTAACAAGAACAAATTCTAAATTGATATCTTTATTATTTTTTTTTATTGCTTGAATTTGACTTACAAGACTTTGTAAATTTTTTTCTTCATTGTAACATGGAATAACAATTGTTATATCAAACATTTTTTTTCAAATAATTTTTTAAATCTCTGGGGGTTCCCCATCCATAATATTTTTTTACTAAGTTTACTTTTACTTTTATGCCAGAATTCACACACATTTCTGCAACACTATCCATATAAAACTCATTATTAATTTTCAGGTTATTGTATAAAAGCTTCTTTGTATATTTTATAAATACCTCAGCTTTTTTAAAACTGAAGGCTCCAATTATAACGTGATCCTTCCAAGGAATTTTACTAATTTTTTTTTTGCAAGAAACTTTTACTATATTATCTTTTTTATCTGTTTTAACATAACCATACATTGTTGGATTTTTTGAAACAATTTTTTTATCTTTAAAAGTCCAAACTACCAAATCAGATTTTTGGGTCTTATTTTTTAATGCTTTTAAATCATATACCATTCCATTATCACAAGCTCCAATAGTTAAATTATCATTTTTTTTCAAGTATCTGGATGCCTCTAAACTATCTGCAGCTTGACCTAATTTTTTTTTTCTTGAAGTAATTACTATTGATTTAGGGAAATAAGATTTAATAATTTTATCAATTTTAAATTTTTTTATATGTTGTTTTAAACAAACAAAAATTATTTTATCTGCTTTTGGTAATGACTCCACGGCTCTTACAAACATGGGTTTACCATAAATATCTATTAAAGGTTTAGGCAGCTCATAACCTGCATTTTTGAATCTTTTCCCTCTACCTGCCATAGGTATTAAATTTACTTTTCTCTTCATCAAGTTTTTAATTTAAAATCTTTAATTTTCTTATGTTTATTTTTTGTAATTTTCCACAAACTTATAGTATTAACATCTTGTTCAAAATAAACTTTTGATTTTTTGAAAGTTAAGTAATCAGTTTCATTCTTAAAATTTTCGATCGAGCCAATAGTAAAATGAGGTTTCCAAAATGGGCCAACAAATGGAAATCCAAATTTTGTGAAACTATTTTTCATTTGTTTATTTAATAATTTTAAATTTTTAGATTTTTTTTTGTTAACCAAATTTTTAAGATTATAAGCTAAATCTTTTTGAAGAGTAAAAATTTTTTTATTTTTATTTATATTTAAATAAATTGTATCTTTGCCTGTAAATTTATCATTCAAGAATATGTTTGTTTGATTTATCTTAATTTTAAATGATTTAGAATTGTTAGTAATATTCTTTATTTTTTCAATTACTTTCCTTTGATTATTTAAATTTGAAACATAGATTGTACAGTGTGGGGGATGATTAATATAATCAGTTTTTAATCTTTTTTTTTTATTCTTAATTTCCATTTAATTATAAAATTTTTAAGCTTTCCTTTAGGTTCTAAAAAAATTCCTAACATTAATTCAAATTTGAAAAAATTTTTTTTAATTTATCACGCTCAATATTTGGATAAAGTTTTTTATTAATCATTAAAAATTCTAATTTCATCAAATGTGGAATATATATTTGATACCATTTTTCTTTAGGTATATTAAAACTCTCTCCGATTAAAACTCTTAAAAATCCATTATGAGTAATTATGCAGGATTTGTTAGAATTACTTTTAGTTAATTTTCTTATAAATTTTTTAACCCTCAAACTAACATCTTTAAATGACTCACCTTTTGGAAATTTTGGGTCTTTATTTTCAGACCATAGTTTTTTAATTTTAGGAAATTTTTTTTCAAAATTAATAAATTTCATACCCTCAGCTTCTCCATAATCAATTTCTAATAAATTTCGATCACTAATATAATTATGATTAAGGGATAAAATTTTCACTGTATCCTTGCATCTTTTTAGGGGACTTGTGTAAACAGAAGAAAAATTCTGCCTTTTGATGTTTTTTTTTTGTTTTAAAATATTTGGATCCCTATTCTGACCTAAAAAACTACCATCATTTAACTTTGTTTTTGCATGTCTGAAAAAAAATAACTTTTTGGAATTTTTAGACAGAATATTCAGATTATTTGAATAATCTTTTATAAAATTTATTATCCAATTATCAAATTTTCTATCAAGTATAAAGTTAAGATGTTTTTTCTTTTCTAAAAGTAAGTTTATGTTTTTTATATTTTTAATAAAAAATTTTTTATCAAAATACTTAACTATTTTTTTATCATTTTTTTTTATTACATATAATTTATTTTTTTTATCTATAAACTTTATAAAATTTAAAATTAAATTTTTTATAATGTGAAAATAAAATTCAAACTTATCTCTATCGGATAAACGAATACTTTTTGTTATTGTTTTATATTTTTTTTGATAAAACTTATATTCTCTATAAGAAATTTTTTTATTAATAATATCATTTAAATAATTTTCAACACCTCTTCTACCTTCAATAAAATCTCTTAATTGTAAGGTGCCTACAGAAAAAATATCTTTAAGTTGTTTTTTAAAAAAAAACCTACTTCTCTCCCAGTCAAAGACAGTAAAAGGACTTTTAATACAATGGTTAATATGATTTTCTAAGTCATATATCATCAAGTGTACAACTAAATCATTTTTATCTTTATTAAATTTCAGTGGTCCAAAAGTTGAATTAACATACAATCTATTTTTTTTTAAAATAAGTTTTCTTAGTTTTATTTTTTTAACTTTATTTACAATTTTACTAAAATTATTTTTATTAAGTTTTTTTGTTATTACTATTAAGTCTATATCATTAATTTTATCTAGGTCATTTTTATCAATAAAGGATCCAACAAAGGTTAAATTGATTAAATCTTTTTGTTTTCTTAGTTCTAAAATAAATTTATTTATTATTTTTTTTCTAAGATTTTCTGTAATATTAAGCATTATATCTTGTTGATTGGTACTTAACGATTTCACCTGCAGGATTTCTACTTGATAAAATTGCTGAATTCGAGACCACATCATCTACATTCAAAATTTTCACAATATTTTTATCCACTCCACCATCAACACATATGCGAAATTTTTTTCTGAAATGTAAATCATTAAAATATTCAATATATTCAAATGCTTTAAAATTAAATTTTTGACCTGAAAATCCTGGATCATCCACAGACAAGATTAATAAGTTCGTTGCTTTTTTTAATATATTAAGTATTTTTTTTGGGGGTGTTTTTAAAGTAATTGCAACACCAAATTTTTTGTTACTAAGTTCAATGTCTTTTCTCAATTTATCAAGATTTTCTTTTATTTCCCAATGAATAAAAATTGTATCAGAGTACTCAATTACTTTTTTTAAAATTTTGGATGGTTGTTTTGACATTATATGAGTTTGTATTTCGTGATTTGGCCAGATCTTTTTAACTTCTTTAAGGACTGAAATGTCATTAATTAATTTATTTTTTGAAAAAGTTCTATCAACTATGTCTATATGAATAAAATTTGAATTATTTCCAATTACTGAAAAAATTTTTTTTAGATTTAATTTTTTGTCCAAATAAAAAGCAATTCCAACTTTTTTAAAATCGCTAAATGAAAATTGTCTATGTAAAAAGTAACCAATAATAAAAAAACTTCCAGATGTAATAAGCCTTGTTATTTCATATGATAAATTTTCATATATAAAATAATGACTAAACCCTTTTTGAAAAGTCCATGAAAAAAAAGAAATAACAAAAAAGAAAGTAAATGCTTTGATTATTTTTGATTTGTGAATTTGAAAATTGTAGAAAAAGTTAAAGTAAAAAGCGAAAAATATTCCCACAATAAGAGCGAACAGATCAGCCAATTTAAGATTAATATTGAAAAATTCTAAAAAATTAAAAGTTATGAGCTCAAGTAAAATTGAAAAAAATCCTATAAGAACAAAAATATTAAAAAATTTTAGATTTTTTAATAAATCATTAAATTTAAAGTTTTTTACAGTTTTTTTTTTGATTTGCATTACTTTTGTCCATAATAAGAATTTTTACCATGTTTTCTATTAAAGTGTTTTTTATGCAAATCAGTAGGTAATTTTTTTGCACTCTTATTTAAAATTTCAGAATTAAAAGCAAGCTTTGCTATGAATTCAATAGCAATAGCATTTTCCATTGCTAATTTTGCTGATGATGCCCAAGATACTACACCATGATTTGCAATTAACATTCCTGGAATTTTATCAGCATTTAATTTTAATCTTTTTAATTTACTGATAATCGATTTACCAATTTCTCGCTCATAATCTTTTTTTATACTTTTTTTACTTAATAAGTTTGTTATTGGTATTTCTTTAGGAAAGTAATCAGCATGAGTTGTACCATAACATGGTATTGATCTTCCACTTTGTGCCC
>MDTG01159089.1_pt1 | contig 11175 bp, 12 predicted proteins | sample 811421 | NCBI WGS metagenome assembly MDTG01 (sample SAMN05326645, study PRJNA326480) | marine metagenome | isolation source: seawater | place: Pacific Ocean: South East | collected 2011
AGTATTTCCATTCAAAAAACATTACCTTCTACTCAGGATGTTGTCGGTTCCAATATGGCTAATATTACTATTAACCAAGTCTCTGATAATCACGCTATTATCATTACCGTCATTGATAACCTTATTAAAGGGGCTGGTGGAAATGCCATTCAATCCATGAATCTAATGTTTGGCTTACCTGAAACGGCAGGACTCCCTTTAGTCGCACAACGAGTATAGTTATGGCACAATCAATTACGGATATAAACGGCGTTTATGCATCAGCTATTGAAGCCGGAATCAAAAGTAAGGGCTTAGATTTAGGTCTGCTATACGTGCCTAATGCTGTAGCAGCAGCTGCCGTATTTACCCAACATAAATTTAAAGCATCTTCAGTTTCCTATACTCAAAAGTGCTTAAAACGATATACCTTAAAAGCCATGATTATCAATTCTGGTAATGCTAATGCTGTTACCGGTAAACAAGGTAATCTAAATACCAAACTGATGGCTAGTCAAACCGCTAAGTTACTTGGTCTAAATCCCAACGAAGTTGGGGTTGCTTCAACCGGGATCATTGGCAAACCCTTACCAATGAATCATATCGAAACTGGTATTATCACCTTATGTAAACAAAAAGAAGATAAACAAGGTAACCAGTTAGCTGAAAGTATCTTAACCACTGACTTAGTTCCTAAATCAACCTTTAAACAAGCAAAAATTGGTAAAAAAACAATTCAAATTGCAGGGATTACAAAAGGAAGCGGTATGATTGCCCCTAATATGGCCACAACATTAGGCTTTTTAGTAACTAACGTAAAGTTAAATCAAGAAACCTTACAACAATGTTTAACCAAGTCAATTAATAAGTCATATAATATGCTTAGCGTAGATACAGATACATCTACCAATGATATGGTCGTTTGTTTTGCTAGTGGTGAATACGCCATTAATCAACACGATCCAGAACAAATTAATGCGTTTCAAAATTGTTTAGATGAGGCATGTATTGATTTAGCGATGCAAATTGCTAAAGATGGAGAAGGTGCAAGCAAATTAATAGAAGTTCGCGTCATCCATGCCGCTCGTTATAGCGATGCTCAACAAATTGCGAAACAAGTGTGTGATTCGCCTTTAGTAAAAACAGCAATTCATGGTGAAGATCCAAATTGGGGACGATTAATAATGGCTATTGGAAAAAATGATACTGTTAAATTAAATCCTGATAAAATACAGGTGATGCTAGGTAATGAAACCATTATCAATAATGGACAACCAACAGATATCACTAGAACCAAACTAAAAAAACAACTACAAACAAGTAAAGTAATCATTACCATCGATTGTACAATTGGAAACGCAACAGCTACTGCATGGGGCTGTGATTTAACAAAAGGTTATATTGATATAAATACGGAGTACAACTAATGATGTCACTCGAAGATAAAATGGAACGCGCAACAATTTTATTAGAAGCATTACCCTATATTCGTAAATTTTCTGGTAAAACAGTGGTAATTAAATACGGTGGATCTATCATGATTAATGATGATCTTAAACATCAGTTTGCTCGCGATATCGCCTTATTAAAATATGTGGGACTTAATCCCATTATCGTTCATGGTGGTGGAAAAGAAATTACAAAATGGATGGATAAATTAGGAAAAGAAGCCGAATTTATTGACGGATTACGTGTAACAGATTCAGAAACTTTGGAAATTACTGAAATGGTTTTAGTAGGAAAAATTAATTCTGAAATTGTATCACTAATTAATCGTGAAGGCGGTAAAGCTGTTGGCTTATCTGGAAAAGATGGACCCCTATTTTTTGGTAAACGTCACGAATCTGAAAAATATAAAAAATTAGGTTTTGTAGGGGATATTACTAACGTAGATAATACTCTCATTCACACTCTATCAGCCGATGGATTTATTCCCGTGATATCATCTATCGGTCAATCCGATTGTTTTGAAGGATTAAATATGAACGCTGATCATGTTGCCGAAGCCATTGCCTCTTCTTTAGAAGCCCAAAAATTAGTGTTTTTAACTGATGTGAAAGGATTGGTGATTGAAAAGAAATTACAAGTACAAATAAGTAGCAAACAAGCTAAAACGTTATTAACACATCCAGACGTAAAAGGTGGGATGTTACCTAAATTAACTTGTGCCATGAACGCCATTAAACATGGCGTGAAAGATGTGCATATTATTAACGGAACTATTGAACATGCCGTATTACTAGAACTGTTTACCGATTCTGGTATCGGTACCATGATCAAAGATAACTAAAACGAGTCACCCTATGAAACATTTTATTGATATTAGTGATTATAGTAATGACGTAATTAAGTCCCTAATCATGTCAGCACACCAATTAAAAAAAGATAATTATCGAGGTAAGGAATTAAATAATAAAACAGTAGGCCTTATCTTTGAAAAACCATCCCTAAGAACGCGTGTTTCTTTTGAAATGGCAATTCATCATCTGGGTGGCCATTGTATCACCTTACAACAAGACGAAATACAGTTAGGTAAACGAGAATCAATCGATGATGTTGCTACCGTATTATCACGCTATATCGATATGGTTATGATTCGTACCTTTGAACATAATTATATAACCCAGTTTGCTAAAAGGGCATCTATTTCAGTTATAAATGGATTAACGGATTTATCTCACCCATGCCAGGCATTAGCGGATGCATTGACGATATACGAGCATTTTAACCGCTTAGAAGATATTAAGGTAACCTATTTAGGTGACGATAATAATGTATCGCGATCATTAGCTGAAGTGTGTCTGGCTACGGGTATGATTTGTACCATTAGTTCGCCCAAACAAAGTAACAAGCCATTAACAGGGGTTCACTATGAAGCTGATCCCAAACAAGCTATCGAACAGGCCGATGTTATTTATACCGATACCTGGGTATCAATGGGTGCAAAAACAGATGAAAGCTTACTCGATCAATTACAACCCTATCAACTTAATGAAACACTCTTACAATCAGCACCCAAAACCGCCATTATCATGCACTGCTTACCAGCCCATAGAGATGAAGAAATTACAGATGCTGTTTTAACAGGACCTCAATCAAAAGTGTTTGACCAAGCAGAAAATCGCTACCACGCACAAAAAGCCTTATTAGTTTTTTTAAGTCATCTATGATAACCTGTTTTATATAATTTTTTGTATATAAATATAAAAAATAAGTTTGAACAAATAATATAATAAATTAAAAGATACATAATTATAAAAAAGTAATAGTTACAAAAATGTATATTTAAAAGGAACTATAAGATAATATGTTCACAATCGGTCCCTCAAACGCAGAAAGATCAAGTGCTTTGCCAAAAAAAAGATCAAAAGCCGATGAGGTAAATCAAGAAGACACGACAAAAGTTACGAGCATTAAAAAGGTTAAATCGGACTCTTTCTTACCAGATGGAGCTGAAACACCATTACAGACAAGACCCCTAGTAAGAAGTGAAAGATGTAATTCGTTAAGCGACCTAGTAACAAAACAGCTATCTATTAAATAAAAAAATTAGCTATTTCTCGTTCTGAACTTTCTACAGAATCTGAAGCATGAATAATATTGTTCTGAGTTGTTAATGCATAATCACCTCGTATTGTACCTGGCTCAGCTTCTGCAGAATTAGTCACTCCCACCATCTTACGTACAATAGCAATTACATTATCAGCCGCTAATACCATCACCACAATCGGGCCCGACATAATATACCGTTTTAAATTAGGATAAAAATCACGTTCTAAATGTTCTTGATAATGTGCATCAACTTCAGCTTCTGTTAACTGTTTTAATTCTAAACGCTCAACCTTAATTCCTCGCTGCTCAAACCGATTTAAAACCGTACCAACTAACCCACGTTCAACTCCATCTGGTTTAATAAACACTAACGTTTTTTCCATGTTATCCTCCGATTTATTTTACTAATTTGTTTTTTTACTGACGAAGGCGCTGTACCACCTTCAATAGACTTAGCCGAAACCGCTGCTTGATACGTAATATAATGAAACACGTCCGCATCAATAAGCGGATGTAACGTTTTTAGTTTATCTAAAGATAATTCATGTAACTGTTTACCCTCTTCAATCGCAATTAATACTACCGCTCCCGTAATATCATGTGCTTCCCGAAAGGGTACCCCTTTTTCTACCAGATAATCAGCAAAGTCAGTAGCAACACCATATCCTTTCTTTAACGCTGCTTCTATCGCATCTTCATTTAACGTAATACCCGCTATCATCTTATGAAAACAGGTTAAACAAACAGAAATGTTATCTACTGTATCAAACAAATACACTTTATCTTCTTGTAAATCACGATTATACGCTAACGGTAAGCCCTTTAATGTCGTTTGTAAAGCTACCCAATGACCATGAACTCGACCCGTCTTTCCACGAATCAATTCTGCAACATCAGGATTCTTTTTCTGAGGCATTAACGAGGATCCCGTTGTAAAATCATCCCCAATCTCTAATAATCCTACCAATGGCGACGAAAAAATAATCAACTCCTCACAAAATCGACTTAAATGTGTCATACACACACTCGCTGCATGTAACGTATCCGCAATAAAATCACGATCACTAACAGCATCCATACTATTCGCTGTAATCGCTGAAAATCCAAGCGATTTAGCCATCTCCTGTCGATCTAAATTATAGTTGTTTCCCGCTAATGCACCCGAACCTAAGGCACACACATCAGCCGATTTAAATGCAGCATCAAAACGATCTAAATCACGAAAAAACTTTTCTACATAAGCCAACATATGATGCGAAAATAAAACAGGTTGAGCAGGCTGAAAATGCGTGAAACCCGGAAAAATAACATCTTCATACCGTTTAGCTAACTCAACTAATGCATCAATCAGGCTCTGTAACTCTTCTCGAATACTCGTAATGGAATCTTTCGTATAAAGTCGTGTATCCGTAATAACCTGATCATTTCGCGATTTTCCTGTATGAAGCTTTTTACCTAAATCACCACATCGATCCGTAACCAAACGTTCGATACACGTATGAATATCTTCATCATCACCATACAAACTATCCGGCTTATCACGAAATTCAATCGCTAACGTATCCAAACATTCCGTTAGCTTTTTATACTCATCTCGACTTAAATACTTAGCCTTATACAAGGCTTTTGCATGCGCTTTATTTACATCAAGATCATAAAATACAAGCCGCTTATCAGATTCTAAACTATAACTTAACCGAACAGCACTTTCATCTAAAGGCTTTTTAAAACGGCCACCCCATAATTGGTTAGTTGTCACGATCGTTCATCCCCTTTATTTTTAATGGTAACCCATAAATATTAATAAAACCTTTAGCATCTTGCTGGTTATATAATTCTGTATCACTAAATGATGCTAAATCATCAACATATAAACTATGAGGTGAACTCATGCCCGCAGGAACAATGTTACCCTTATATAATTTAACCGATACAGTTCCCGTTAAATTTTGCTGTGTCTCTGTCACAAATGCATCTAAACTTTGTCGTAAAGAAGAAAACCAACGTCCATCATAAACAAGTTGAGCATAGTCAATCGCTAACGTTTGTTTAACACGTAACGTATCTCGATCTAACACCAATTGTTCTAACAACTGATGCATTTTATATAAAATAGTGCCTCCTGGCGTTTCGTACACACCTCGTGATTTCATCCCAACTAATCGATTTTCTACCATATCAATTTGGCCAATACCATGCTTGGCACCATACTCATTTAATTGCGTTAACAAATTAACAGGATCACTAATTGTCCCATTAATACTAACAGGTACTCCCTGTCGAAATTCAAGCGTAATAACGTCCGCTTTTTCAGCCGCTTCTTCTAACGTTTTTGAAATAGTATAAACATCATCTTTAGGCGCATTTGCCGGATCTTCTAAACTGCCACCCTCATGACTAATATGCCAAATGTTACGATCTTCTGAATAAATACGATCTTTTGATTGCTCAATAGGAATATTATGCGCATCTGCATAAGCAATACAATCTTCCCGAGAATGTAAAGTCCATTTAGGATCTTTCCACGGTGCCACAATCGTTAATGTTGGATCTAAAGCCATAAATGTTAGTTCAAATCGTACTTGATCATTACCTTTTCCTGTCGCCCCATGTGAAACTGCTGTTGCTCCTTCTTTATGAGCAATCTCTACCATTTTTTTTGCAATTAACGGACGACCAAAACTAGTACCCAATAAATAATCACGTTCATAAATAGCACCTGCTTGTAAACACGGATAAATATAATCTGTAATAAACTCTTCACGACAATCTTCAATATATACCGCTGACGCTCCTGTAGCTAATGCCTTTTCTTCTAATCCATCCAATTCTTCAGCCTGACCTAAATTAGCGCACATAGCAACCACATCATAACCATAGGTTTCTTTCAACCACGTAATCATAATAGACGTATCAAGTCCACCCGAATAAGCTAAAACAATTTTTTTATTTCCCAACTCAACACCTCTCATTCAAATCGATTATCTATTTGTTCATCTTTATACCATGCTAACCAAAAATAACCAAGTTACAAGCTAAAAATAACTATGAAGAATGTGATTGAAAATCACATGGTATCCTAAACAATTATTCTTTTTTTGAGCATGTTAACTCTCCAAAAAGACGATTATGGTTTCCTTGGTCGTGTTGGTTGTTCAATAGAACCAGTATGCTTTTTTTCTAACGAAGGTGAAATTATTGAATGAGGTCGTCTTGGTTTAGGAACTTGAGATCGACTCGAGTGATCAGGATCTTTACGACTTTTATCAATTTGTACCAGTTTTGGGCTATACTGACTAAATAAGGGAACTGAACTTGAATTATCCATCTATATATCTAACCTTTGCATCATTAATATGTAGGAATTATACTTCTTTTTTTGAGTAAGTCAATATAATGAAAGAGTAATCTTACATATAAAAGGAGTGGTGTGTCTAGATTATTACGTTTATCTTTATTAAAATTTGCTATATTTTTTATAAATAGAAAGTAGTACATTATTTTATCCTTTTTTAGATTGTTATAGGTTAAAACTATAAACAAATAGTTTAACTATTATAATCAGATATGGATGATGATAATGTATAAAAAAGGGGAAGGGAAAGGTTGAAAATCCTACAAAAAAGATTGGCAAGGACAAATAATTACGGCGTAGCTACAGAAAAATATAGTAACGTAAACATAGTATATCACCTTTACGTCCCCACAAATAATGCTTACCATACCCATGATGTTTAAAAAACCAGAACTATTAGCTCCTGCCGGAAATTACGAAAAGGCCATGATTGCGTTTCATTATGGCGCTGATGCCGTTTACGTTGGTGGTACCGTATTTGGTTTACGAAAATATGCTGATAATCTGTCAGATTCTGAACTCAAAAATCTTATCACTTACGCCAATAAACATAACAAATTAGTCTATGTTGTCCTAAATGCTTTCGCTCATAATAGCGATATCGAACCCATTAAAGCTTATCTCAAAATACTCGAAACCTTACAGCCTCACGCCTTAATTGTTTCCGATATTGGTGTCATGAAACTCGTAAAAACCTATACCTCAATCCCTCTTCATGTATCAACTCAAGCCAGTGCTACCAATGCCTTTGCCTGTCAATATTACAAAGATTTAGGAGCATCTCGCGTTATCCTAGCCAGAGAAGTGTCTATCAATGATTGTATTGAAATTAAAAAAACCTGTAATACCGAACTCGAAATCTTTGTTCACGGTGCCATGTGTGCCAGCTATTCCGGAAAATGTGTTATCTCTAATTACTCTGCAGGAAGAGATTCGAATCGTGGCGGTTGTGTCCAAAGTTGTCGTCATACTTATCAACTCATTGATCCTGATTCAGGTTCAAAACAACAACGTACTCATATCATGAACGCCAAAGATCTCATGGGAATCGATACACTACCTAATATCATTAAAGCCAATATCGAATCCGTTAAAATTGAAGGTCGTATGAAATCAAACCTCTACGTTGCAAACGCAGTATCCGCATACCGAAACGCAATCGATTACTGTCACCTACAACTCACACAAAATCAACCCCTCGATACCACATACCTAACAACTCTAAAAACTCAATTATCAGCCGTATCTAACCGAACATTCAGTACCGGTGGCTTAGAACATAGACCTCACGGTTCATCCCTTAACACTCAATTCTCTCATTACCAAAAAAATGTTCAATATATCGGTCTCGTTCATACCACCGATCAAAATGGAAATTGGATCTGTTCCATTAAATCCGATTTTACTAACTCAGACAAACTCCTACTACTAACACCCAATAAACCCTTTCAACCCATCTCTTTTTCCAATTATACCGATATCCAAAATAACCCACTACAAAAAGCAAAACCTAATTCCATTATTAAACTAACAACTCAAAACCCAATCGAACCCTTATCACTACTTGTTAAACAAGTTTCAACGCATTAATTGGATTACTTGAAATAAACAGTGTAAGGCATACTGACTAGCCTTTTTCTGTACAAATTCTCGCGAACCTAACAATAACCGATGATGCGTTGTTGTCTCTGCTTTAGTAGCAATACCAAAATAAACCGTTCCTACCGGTTTATCTTCCGTACCACCACTAGGGCCTGCAATACCAGAAACACTAATCGCAATATCAACATCCGTTTTTGCTCGTAAACAACGTGCCATCTCTGCCACCGTTTCACTACTCACTGCTCCATAATCCTCAATAATAGCTTTATCAACCCCCAACCAATCACATTTAGCATCATCCGAATACGTCACTACATTTATATGACATACATCTGATGCACCCGCAATAGAAATTAATCGACTGCTTAACAAACCCCCTGTACATGATTCCGCACACGCGATTGTTATCCCTTTTTCCTGACACTGCTTAATAACAACATCTTCTAAACTATCAAAATCATCATGAGAAAAACAAATATCCTTTAACCGACTATCAACCATCTTACATATCTCATCAAATACAGTATCTGACTTACCTAACATTGACTGAACCCTAATTTGTATTAAATTGGGCTTTGCCTGAAACCCAATCGATATTCCTTCAGGTAACGGATAACAATCCTTTAACCGTTGCGCACAATGAGATTCTCCAACTCCCGTACAATTATATAGTTTGCTTACATATCCTTCCCGTAAATCTGCTACCTTTGCTAACAATGTCGGAATAATCATCTCTTCTAACATAGGTTCCATCTCATCTGGTACTCCCGGACAGGCAAAAATATGTACCCCCTCATAATCTAAATAAAAACCAGGTGCCGTTCCTCTAGGATTACGTATCGCTGTCGCTCCAACCGGAAAATCAGCTTGCTTAGCATTTTCCTCCGGCATCACCCGATGTGTTTGCTCAAAATACGCTCGAATCCCCTCCAATACCCTTTCATCTCTTACTAAATCTAAATTACAGGCTTTGGCAATGGCAACCGTTGTCCGGTCATCTTCTGTCGGACCTAACCCTCCCGTCGTAATAATAATTTTTGATTTTTGAAGCGTCTCTCGAACTGTGTCAACTAACCGATCAAGCTTATCACCCACAATTAACGATTGATCTAAATAAAAGCCATGATCATACAATACTTTCGCAATCGTTTGCTGATTCGTATTAACAACACGTCCATCACATAATTCATTACCTATAAAGATACCTGTTATCATAGTGGCTGCCTCCTACTTGTTATGATACCATCATGATCATGCTAAAAAAACCAGACATCATAACCTACTGCGCATCTCAAACCGAGGCTGATATTGCTATCAATGCCGGTGCAGATCATCTAATCCTCGATCACCCTTCAATTTCGCTCTGTTCTTTTATCCCACCCAAACCATCTGATACCATTGACTCTCTCAATACTCTCATCACTTACTGTAAAAATACATACCCTCACATCACCTTATCTATTAACTGTGATATCCTCACTCACCAAAATCATCTACCTCTCATTAAGCAACTCTCAGCTCTCATCCAATCAAATCCCGTTAACTTTGTCCGCGTCCAAGATGTCGGTCTGCTCTACCATTTCTCCAAACAATGCCCAACCATCTATCACGCTCAAATGGGAAACTCAAGTTATCTCAGTGTAGCCGAAATTAGTAATCACGCTACCCGCCAAACCCTTAGTATGGATCTGCCTCATACCGATATATCTCTCATCCAAACTAAAACAAACACACCTCTAGAAATTGTCGTACACGGTCATTGCCTCATTCAATACTCTCAACGACGGTTCCTATCAAGTCTAACCAACGATTCTCCCAATCACTCAAAACAAATCCATCTTCTAGCCGAAGATGAAGATTATCCCGGTAGACGTTTTACTTTTCTAGATAACCCTCACGGCCATTTTATGTTCGCTTACTTTGATCGATCTCTACTAAATGATACGGATGAACTTAAAGATTGTAACCTGTCAGGCTGGATTATCGATACTCGCGGTCAAGATAAACAATATTGGCAATCTTGTATTACCGCTTACCAAAATCTTTGTGACCCTAATCCCAATCTTGAATTAGCCGAAAAGCTATTTGCAACTATTAAAGATATTGCCCCAAGACCCTTAAAACCCGGTTTCTTTCGTATGAATCAAACCGATAAACGTCGCTTTAAAAAAGTCGCTCATCAAGCTCAGGATTCTCAACATGTTATCGGCCAAGTTCTCGATGTAGTCGCCAAAAAACGGATTACCATTTTATTAAAACAAACTATTAAATTAGGCGAACGGTTTGAGGTGTTACATCCAAAGGTGGAATCTCTGACGGTTGAAGCGTCCATGCTTTGGGATGTGGATAATAAGGTGGTTAAGAGTGCTGGGGTGGGGGAGTTGGTTCAGCTTCCATGGGTAAAGGGCATCCAACAACACTCCCTATTACTACGCACCAGCGAAAAATAGCGCTATGCGGCCATATTTTGGAACTCGACTCCACACCCTTCGCTGATGCTTCGGGCTCACGGGAGTCCACGCTCCAAAATATGACCACCTATCACTATTTTTCGCTGGTCCTTGCTGAAGGGGTTTTACTGCTATACCATCGCTTTGCTTACGCTTTGCTTACGCTTTGCTTGGTAGGCGTAAGATTTTTTTTTGCTGTACCATCGCTTTGCTTACGCTTTGCTTGGTAGGCGCAAG
>MDTG01340233.1_pt1 | contig 11175 bp, 10 predicted proteins | sample 811421 | NCBI WGS metagenome assembly MDTG01 (sample SAMN05326645, study PRJNA326480) | marine metagenome | isolation source: seawater | place: Pacific Ocean: South East | collected 2011
CAGCTATTGGCCAGCGGGGCGGATATTGAGGTGATGAACATGATCCGCCAACAGCTGTCTGAGCTTAAGGGTGGCGGCATGCTGCGCTATGCGGCGCCGAGCCCGGTGACCGCACTGATCTTATCGGATGTGATTGGAGATGATCTGCGGGCTGTGGCCAGCGGTCCCACGGTCGCTCCGATTGGCACAAAAGCTGAGGCGCGGGATATTTTAGTGCAACTCTGCATATGGGAGACATTGTCCCAGACTGTGCGAGGGGTCTTGCAAGGCGCTGACATAAATATTGATTTACCGGAAGCGCGCAATGTTTTGATTGGTTCCAACGGGCTGAGCCTTGCCGCTATGGGCGCAGCCTATCGGACTGCAAAACTGCACCCGCAGCCCCTGATCGGTGATGTGACCGAGGCGGTGTATAAGATCAGGGACATGGGGCGCGGCGCGCATGTCTTTGGCGGCGAGACAACCGTCAAGCTCACAGGCACCGGCCGAGGCGGGCGCAACCAAGATTTAGCGCTGCGGCTGGCGCTTTTGGCTGAAGCGGAGGCTTGGCAAGCTCCTTGGCTGTACCTGCAAGCTGGCACAGATGGCCGTGACGGCCCCACGGATGCGGCGGGCGGGGTGGTCTGTGAGACAACGCTGGCTAAAATTCGTGCCGCTGGGCTGGATCCAGTAGGCTTGCTCGACAACAATGATGCTTATCCTGCGCTTGCGGCGGCGGGTGGCTTGCATATCACCGGCGCAACCGGCACCAATGTGGCAGATCTTGGCATCCTAATTCGCAGCTGACCTTTGCGGCGGGCTGTAACCCTCAACCCATGACTTGGAGATTTTTATGCGTATTTACCTGTCCGGCGAAATTCATACCAATTGGCGCGATGAAATCATTGCCGCCTGCGGGGATCTCAACCTCTCCTTTGACGGGCCAGTGACAGATCATGCCGCCAGTGATGACTGTGGTGTTGAAATCTTGGGGGCGGAGCCGAATAAATTTTGGCATGACCGCAAAGGCGCGCAGCTCAATGCCATTCGCACCCGCACTGGTATCGAGCAAGCCGATGTCGTTGTTGTGCGGTTTGGTGAGAAATACAAGCAATGGAACGCTGCATTTGATGCCGGCTATGCGGCGGCGCTGGGCAAACCTCTTATTGTCATGCATCAAGACGCGCACCAGCACGCGTTGAAAGAAGTGGATGCGGCGGCGTTGGTCGTGGCGCAAACTCCGCTCCAAGTGGCCGATGCGCTGCGTTATGTGATGACGGGTGCATTGCCGAAGTAACCAGATTTGCGCAGTACCCGTTCCGGCTGGCGCTCCGATACGCCGCAGCTCAGATGTTCAGCGGCGGTATAGCTGCGCCATAAAGCCAATCATTGCGCCTGTGCACCAGCGAAGGGGTCAGCTGGCCGGCCAACCAAATTGGCGCATAGCTCATCATCTGTGCCCCGCGGCTGGATTTGTGAAACAGCTGTAGGTTTTCCGCCGAGACCCGCTGGACTTTGCTGGTGCGCGCGATGCGCTGTGCATAGTGCCGGGCGCAGGCGGCGGGGATATTGGCGCCCTCAGCTGCGCCTATTGTGCGTGCCAGGTGGTAGCCATCCTCGAGCGATTGCACCGCGCCTTGGGCCATGGACGGCAACATTGGATGGGCCGCATCTCCAATCAGCACCACATGGCCGTCGTGCCATTGCGGCAAAGGGGCCCTGTCGAATAGGGCCCATTTGTGCAGCACCTCAGCCTGCTTCAATATCGCTGTGATCGGTGGTGCCCAGCCGTCGAAATCTGCCAGGGCTTCTTGCCGATCGCCAGTGCTGCTCCAACTCTCCTCGCGCCAGATCGTTTGCTCGACGATGCCGACAAAATTTACCACATCACCCCCGCGCACATAGGTGGTAACGGCGTGTTTTTTGGGCCCGGCCCAAATGCAGCCGGACGGAGGCGGGGCCAGAGCATCGAGCTGTGCTTTTGGCACCAAAGCACGCCAAGCATAATTTCCGGTGAAGCGCGGTGCATCTGGTCCAAGCATCTGGTGACGAATCTTGGAGTGAATACCATCCGCTCCGATCACCAAATCCGCCTGAATGCGCTGGCCATTGGTCAAAATGACTTCGGCGCCGTCCTTACAGGGTGCATAGCCGCGGACCGCACATCCAGTTTGCACGGCGCCGCGCTGCAAGGCCTCCAGCCGCGCGAGTAAAGCTGTGATGAGATCGGCGCGATGCACCTGTATATAATGCGCGCCCCAGCGCTGGGCGGCTGCGCCTTTCATGGGCAGGTAAAGGATTGGGCGCCCTGAGATACCCATCCGAATTTCAATCGCTTCGGGTTCGAACAGCGCGGAATTGAGGCGCTCCATCACGCCAATGCGCTCGAGAATTTTAACGCCATTGGGGCTGACTTGCAGCCCGGCGCCGATCTCGGTGATCTGGGAGGCCTGCTCAAAGACTTGAACGTCCCAGCCAGTCAAGCGCAGGCTGATGGCGGCGCATAACCCACCAATACCGCCTCCGACGATTAGGGCCTGCCGGCGCATGGTTTTCATCCTTTCCTCGCAAAGGCGGCGATCTGCGGCCCCGCGGTATCGGTTCGGTTCGGTTCGGATCTCCGCCTGCTCTAGATCAGCTCATCCACTGGCCGCCGTCCACATTATAGGTTTGTGATACAATGTAATCGGCTTCGGCGGAAGCTAAGAAAACCGCCATTCCACTGAGATCTGCCGGAACAGCAAAGCGGCCAGCCGGTACACCAGATTCGACCTCTGCTTTCTTTTGTCCCAGCGTCTTATCCTCCAATTGGGCAAACATTGCGTCCACATGCTCCCAATGTGCCCCATCTACCACGCCTGGGGCGATGGCATTCACATTGATGCCGTATTTGATCAAGTTCAGACCCGCCGATTGTGTCATCGAAATCACCGCCGCTTTGGTGGCGCAATAGACCAAAACCAAGCTCTCGCCGCGCCTGCCGGCTTGAGAGGCCATGTTGATGATTTTGCCCCCATGACCTTGAGCAATCATCTGCCGGGCTGCTGCCTGCATGGTAAAGAGCGTACCGGCGACATTGACCGCAAACAGCCGCTCATAGCTTTCGCGGGTGATATCGACGGTTTGTGCAGCATCAAAGAGCGCTGCATTGTTCACAAGAATGTCGATTTTTCCACACTTGGCCACAACCTTTGCCAGCGCGGCATCAATGCTGAGTTGATCTGTCACATTCAGCGGCACCGCATAGGCGCCTTTGCCCAGTTCCGCCGCCGTGGCCTCTGCGGCTGCAAGATTGAGATCTGCGATGGCGACCGTCGCGCCTTCTTCCAGATATTTTTCTGCAAAACCGCGCCCTATGCCGCGGGCAGCGCCGGTTATGAGGGCGGATTTTCCGTTCAATCTGGTCATGTTTTATTCCTTTGTGATCTACGCCTGCGCCGCCAGAGCCTAACGACGGGGGCGGGTATTTTAATGTTTTACTCGGGCTTGCCGGGTTTTGTGTTCCCTGTGACGGGGTGGTTTGGCAAAGGCCGTTGCGTCAGGGCTATGACCGCACCCAAAAGCAACAGGCCTGATGCGCCCAGGAGGCTGATGCCAATGTCACCGGCCAGATCTCCCAATAGTCCCGCGGCATAGGGTCCAAGGGTCTGCGCCACCGCAAAGACAACGGTGAAGAGGCTGATGGCCGCGCCCCAGCTGTGCGCAGGCAGGTTTTGGCGTGTAAAATTGGTCACTGCGCTGGGGGCCATAAAGACGGAAAGGCCAAAAATTACCGCTGCGAGCAATAAGGAGAGATTTCCCGGAAATAGCACCGGAAGCGCGGATCCCAAAGCGATGCAGCTTAAGATCATGGCTAATGGCAGGCCCGAGGCATGGCGCGCCAGAATGGGACGCCAGACCAGAGGTGACATACAGATGCACAGGCCCAGCAATATCCACACTGTCGCGATGAATGTCGCACTAGCCGCCTGCTGGGTCATCCAGGCTGATAAAAATGTTAAAAACACGATGTAGCCCAATCCAAACCCAGCATATCCGGCCAATTGCGCCCAAATTTGAGAGACTGGAAGGGGCTCTGCAGCCTCCGCTTGCCTGGGTGTCGGGCTCTTGAGCTTTGCAGTTGACCACAGGCACAGCGGCAAAAAGAGCAGGCAAATCGCTGCGATGATGACCCAGGCTAAGGGCCAGTGATCGGCACCGTAATGCTCTAAAAACAGCGGCAGGCTCGCTCCGGATAAAACAATTGCCAGGCCGCCGCCGGTTCCAAATACGATGGCAATGGCCATGGCATTGCGGCGCGGATCATTTGGAAACAGGCCAGCGGCTAAGACGCCGGCGGTAGAAAAAGAAAGAGCGCCAAAAAAACCAACCAAAATGCGCCAAAGAGTTTGCCACCAAAGCTCTGCACTTAATCCGGTCGCCAGCAACGCCAGGTTGGTGGTGACCAATCCAAAGGAAAAAAGAGATATGGCTGAATATCGCCCGATCATGAGCATCGTCAAAATCGCGCCTGCGATATAGCCCAGAGCATTGGCTGTGTTGAGCCATCCGGCTTGGGCATAGTTCCATCCCAAATCCGACTGCATCGCTGGCAATATCAGCCCATAGGAAAATCGGGCAAAGCCATTGGTGACCGTCACGCCCAGTGCCAGTCCTGCGAGCACCAACCACGGCCGTTTTTGTGCGTGTGTCACCTGGATGTATTCCTATGTCTCGTCGCGCAATGGAACTTCGGGTGGGCGCAGAGCTTTGCCCTCTTCTCTCGAGGCTAGGCGATTGAGCCGGCCGGGTCCAGCGGCGCCTGAGCAGAAACAAATTGCCAAAGCCAGGGCCGCACCCTAGGTGTTGCATCAAATGCCGAAAGGCCGAACATCTGGGAGAGTGATATGCCGCAAACAGCAGATACCAACCGCCGCGTGGTTCTCGCCGAGCGGCCCCATGGCCTGCCGGACGCCAAGACCTTGCAGGTGCAGCATAGCGAGGTGCCGACACCCGGTGCAGGTCAGATGCTGCTGCGCACGCGTTACCTATCGCTTGACCCCTATATGCGCGGGCGCATGAATGACGCGAAATCCTATGCCGAACCGGTCAAATTGGGCGAGGTCATGACAGGGCAGGTGGTGGCAGAAGTCATGCAGAGCAATTGTGACGGATATCTGCCCGGCGATCATGTTTTGGCAGCAAGCGGCTGGCAAGACTACGCTCTGAGCGATGGCACAGATCTGCGCAACCTTGGCCAAGCGCCGCAAAATCCGTCGTGGTATTTGGGTATTTTGGGGATGCCGGCCTATACGGCTTATGCCGGTTTGCTTGAAATTGGCGCGCCGCAGCCCGGAGAGACCGTGGTCGTAGCCGCGGCCTCTGGTCCGGTGGGCGCAACCGTGGGGCAAATCGCTAAGATCAAGGGCTGCCGCGTGGTTGGGATCGCTGGCGGTGCGGAAAAATGCGCACACGTGGTTGAGAATTTGGGTTTCGACGCATGTTTGGATCATAAATCTGACAATTTCGCAGCTGAGCTAAAGGAAGCCTGTCCCAAGGGCGTGGATGTTTACTTCGAAAATGTGGGTGGCAAGGTGCTCTATGCGGTGCTGCCGCTGTTGAATGCTTTTGCGCGCATGCCTGTTTGCGGTGTGGTGTCTTGGTATAACCTATCGGGTTTGCCCGATGGGCCTGACTTCGGACCGGCGATCATGGGTACGATCTTGCGCATGAAGGTGAAAGTGCAAGGATTTATCATCTACGACAGCTTTCCACCCAGCCTGTTGAAGGAGTTCATTCGGGACATGACCTGGTGGCTAGAGAGCGGGGAGGTGAAATATAAAGAGCAAATGATCGATGGCCTGGAGCACGCCCCCGCAGCGCTCAATGACCTGCTTCTGGGCAATAGCTTTGGCAAAATGGTGGTGAAAGTGGGCTAGCTGCGCATGGGGCACGCTCTATTGTTGTTGCCGCACAGTTCAGATAACTTGCAGCGCGAAAACCACCAAATTCGAAGTGAAATAAGTGTCTGAAAATAATCTAAATACCCTGAAATCATCCGCCCGCCTCTCGGTGGCACCGATGATGGCCTGGACCGATCGTCATTGTCGGGTGTTTCATCGGATGATCTCACGGGAGGTTTTGCTCTATACAGAGATGGTGACCGCACCGGCTTTGGTGCTGGGTGGGGCGCTTCGCTTGTTGGATTTTAGTCCTGAAGAGCAACCGGTCGCTTTGCAGCTGGGCGGGTCGAACCCCGAACAATTGGCCAAGGCAACGGCGCTGGGCGCGGCCCATGGCTATGGGGAGATTAACCTCAATCTAGGATGCCCGTCGGATCGCGTGCAGTCGGGACGCTTTGGCGCTGTTTTGATGACGGAGGCAGATCTTGTGCGCGCCTGTCTTGAGGCGATGCAGGAGGCGAGCGCGGTGGAGGTGACGGTGAAGTGCCGCATCGGTGTGGATGACCAGCTGGTTGAAGAGAGCCTGCCGGCGTTTTTATCCATGATTGAGCGCACTGGCGTGTCGCGGGTCATTATACATGCCCGTAAGGCTTGGTTGCAGGGGCTCAGCCCGAAAGAAAACCGGGACATCCCGCCACTGGACTATGATCTGGTTCTAAGGATGAAACGGATGTTCCCTGGCCTCCATCTCAGCTTGAATGGTGGTGTGGAGCATCTGCCGGATGCCTGCGTCCATCTTGAGGCGGGGCTTGATGGGGTGATGATTGGTCGGGCGGCCTATCATACGCCCTATGAGATTTTATCACGAGCCGATTGTGACGTATTTCGCAGCAGCAAGGGGCCTGCGCCAGAAGCACAGAGCATTGCAGAGCAGATGATCCCCTATATGGAAGCCCATTTGCAGCAAGGGGGACGGTTGCATCAAATCACGCGGCACATGTTTGGCTTGTTTTCCGGGCAGCCCGGTGCGCGGCATTGGCGGCGACGCCTGTCCGAGCTGGGTGCTCAAAAGGATGCACAGATCGCCGATTATCGGCTTTTGTTAAACGAACGCGCCGCGCTGTCGCAGTGCCAAGCAGAATTGGATCTCAATTGATGGATATACCCACCCTTCTACCGGTGCTTGCAAGTTTGATCGCAATCGACGGGTTTGCTGGATTCTTGGCAGGTTTGCTGGGCGTGGGCGGTGGTATTGTGTTGGTGCCAGCATTTTTTTATGCCTTTCAATCCTTAGGATATGACGGTCCTCAGCTCATGCAGGTCTGTTTGGCGACCTCTTTGGCGACCATCATCGTGACCTCCATCCGCTCCACGCAAAGTCACCACAAAAAAGGCGCAGTGGATTGGCTGATCTTGCGCCAATGGGCACCGGGTATCGCTGTAGGAGCGCTTTTTGGCGTGGCTTTGGCAGCCAATTTGCAATCGCAGATCTTGCAGCTGATTTTCGGGGGTTTGGGGGCGATTATTGGGCTGTATTTGGCATTTGGCCGGCAATCTTGGAGCATTGGCGCGGCCCTGCCCAACGGCCTGTGGCGCATTGTGACCGCGCCGCTTTTGGGCGGGCTGTCGGTATTGCTTGGGATCGGTGGCGGCTCGCTTGGTGTGCCGTTTATGACCTTGCACCGCGTACCCATTCACCGGGCGGTCGCAACGGCGGCGGGCTTTGGGCTGGCCATTGCTGTGCCCTCGGCATTGGCTTGGCTGTTTGTGTCGGTTGACTCGCCGCGCCTGCCTTGGACCTTCGGCGCGGTGAACCTTCTGGCATTTTTCGTGATCATACCGATGACTTTCATTTTCGCTCCCATTGGTGCCAATGTGGCGCATCGCATGAATGCAGGGCCACTCAAGCGCCTGTTTGGGGTGCTTTTGCTCCTGGTGGCGACCAATATGGTGCGGAGTGCCCTATGTGGGTAGCGGCCCATATCGAGGACCTTCGGACGGCCGGTTGGACCAAGTTTTCGGTTGATGCTCATCTTGAAGCCTGGGTGGCGCATGTGGCTCCCATCGCTGCTACGCTGTCGCAAAATCCGGCCCATCGGGCCGAATGGCTCCGCCATGGGGGCACCTGGTTCGCTGGGGTAAATATTTTGACCAATGATGCACGCGGCCGCCTAGAGCAGGGGCCTGAGCTCGGCGGGATGGCTGTAGATTGTCTCACCGCGCTGCATGGGCCAATGTCTCTGGATTTGGGTCAAATTTCTGTCACCTATCCGGGCTATCCGCTGTTTGATGGCCAGGAAAGCGCGGCGGCACATCGCTACCGGGTCATCCGCGCGGCCGCGCATGTGGATGGTCTTCTGGCTATCGGGCCAGAGCGCCGCCGTTTTTTGTGTGAACCGCATCAATATGTATTGGGCATCCCCTTGGGTTCTTGCAATGCCCAGGCCAGCCCGCTGGTGATTTGGGAGGGCAGTCACAGGATCATCCGCGCAGCTTTTAAATCTGTGTTGGACCATTTGCCGGTGGAGCAATGGGGATCTGTGGATCTGACGGAGGTCTATCACCAAGCCCGCAAAGATTGTTTTGAGCACTGTCCTCAGACGCGCATTCTTGCCCAGCCGGGCGCCTGCTATGTGCTACACCGCTTGGCTTTGCATGGCATTGCCCCCTGGGGACCGGGAGCAGAGGCTCCGCCAGAGGGGCGGGCTGTGGCGTATTTTCGGCCTCAGACAGAGGGCAACCTGGATGATTGGCTCAACGGTGACTATTAGCGAGCTGTGCACAACAGAAGATCGCCGGCCTAAACAGTTCAACAGTTTACGGCGGCGGCGCTAAGCTTATCCAAGATTGGGCATGCGGCTGGCGCGGCCCCCGCGGCGTTTTTGCACGCGCGGCGCCCGGTCGGGAAGGTCAGCCATGATCTCACGCCGTTGCGTGGGGCTGAATTGAGACCAGCTGCCGATTTCCTCAATTGAGCGGTAACAGCCGATGCAGATCCGTTCTTGTGGATGAATGGAGCACAGCTTGATACAGGGGCTGTCTATCTCTTCTCTTTTCCAAATATCATCCATACGTTTCACCGTCAGCCCACCGTCCGAATATGTCGCGCACGATCTAGAGCGCCCTGCAAGATATAGCCTGCCGCAACGTGATCTATGACCTCGGCGCGACGTTTGCGAGACGTATCCGCCTCCAACAAGGCCCGCTCAGCAGCTACGGTTGATAGGCGTTCATCCCAATATCCAATCGGCAGATCGGTCAAACTCGCCAGATTGCGGCCAAAGGCGCGGGTGGATTGGCAACGCGGGCCTTCGGAGCCGTCCATATTGCGCGGCAGGCCCAAGATTATCGCGCCAATCTCTCGGTTTTCAATGACCGCCAGCAGCGCTTCGGCATCTTTGGAAAATTTCACCCGCCTGATGGTGTGCAAAGGGGTTGCGGAGCTGAGCAAGCGATCAGAGACGGCCACGCCAATTGTTTTTGTGCCCAGATCCAGCCCCATCCAAGAGCTGCCCGCCCGCGCCTGAGCCACTAGATCACCGATCTCCTCATGGATCATGGCCAGATACCTGCTGATTGCGCCGCGCCTTGTAAAATTTCGAGATCGCCGGGGCGGGCTGCGAAGACTTGCACGGCCTCATCAAAAATCTTCCTGGCACTTTCGGTCTCGCCCAAGACCCCATAGGCCACGATCAATTGCGCCCAATCGGGGGCTGGACCGCCCTCCGTGGCGAGGCGATCGGCGAGGCCGGTTACCATGGAGGCAATCATCGCGCTGCGCTCTTGGGCGCTCATCTCGGTGGTAGATTGCACATCCGCGGCACTTGGGCCTTTCACAGCGGGTGGATCATATTTGACACCGGCGATTTGTGCCAAATCCGTGATGGTGCGCCGGATCAAGGGCATATAGGGGGCTGTTTCCGGCCCGTCCTCCAGCAATTTTCGCCAAATGCTAAAGGTACGATCGGGCCTTCCAATCGCGTCGAGATATAGGCCCATGCGAAATAGGGCCAACTTATGGTCGGGCTCGCGCTGTAGGGTCTCGCGCAGGGCAATCTCTGCCTCACGGGAAATGTAGGTATCAGCCGCCATGATGAGCAATTCCGCATAGGCATACCATTCATCTGCGGTAGCCTCGGCACCCTTAAGCTCCAAGACCCGCGCTTGGGCTTGATGCGCTTGAGCAAAATTGCCCAATCTCGACTCGGCTTTCGCCAAAAGCTCGTGGCCCGCGATATCCGATGGCCGCGCATCAAGAGCCGCACGCAGTTCTGTCACCAATTGCACATAGTCCGGGTCAGACGGGGTGCTGGAGGCCGGCGCGCGCGCCTCTGCGGCCTCTTGGTCTAATCTGTCTGCCTGGAGCCTCTCGGACTGGGCATAGCGCTCTGCAATGGGTCTATCGGGTACGGAGGGCGCGCCGATTTGGCTATATAGGCCCGCTCCCAACAGGCAGGCCAGAATACTGCTGCCCGCAAAAGCCCATAAACCTCGACCCTGGGCACTTGAATTGGGCTGATTGCGTGCTGCGCGCGCCGCTGAGATCATGCGGCGGCCAATCTCGGCGCGCATGGCGGAAAATTCCGCTTCGCGTAAAACACCTTTGGCCAAATCGCGTTCCAATCCACGCAATTGTTCGGCATAGACATCCACATCGCGCATAACAGGCAGGGCTGCGCGCTGGGCCTGTCGGAGCATCAAGCCACCGATGAGTAGAAGCGTCAAAATAAATACTGCCGCAGAAAAGATCATTAACCACTCCTAAAAGTATCGATCGCCTTCCGCCGATGACGGCGGTCTCTATCGCTCTATATCGGTTCCAGTAATGTCGCAATAATTTCACACAAGGACGCTGGTGAGGTGCAGTGTCGCGGTGTTTTAAGTGATAAGACGCGCAAGCACCCAAGGGGGATTCTAAAATGAAGCGAAATTCAGTCTTTGCTGTCGCGCGTGAGGCGCTGCGTCAACACAGCGGTTGGGGCCGCACCTGGGGCAATCCAGAGGCCAAAAAAGCCTATGACGTGGTGATTATTGGCGCAGGGGGGCACGGTTTGGCGACCGCCTATTATCTGGGCAAGAATTTCGGCATTACAAATGTGGCCGTGATCGAAAAAGGCTGGCTGGGCGGTGGCAACACAGGGCGCAACACAACAATTATCCGTTCCAATTACCTGCAAGACCCCTCGGCTGCGATCTATGAAAAGGCTCGGTCTCTATATGAGACAATGAGCCAGGATCTGAACTATAACGTGATGTTCAGCCCGCGCGGCGTGATGATGCTGGCGCAAACCCATCACGAGGTGCGCGGATATCA
>MDTG01411157.1_pt1 | contig 11175 bp, 9 predicted proteins | sample 811421 | NCBI WGS metagenome assembly MDTG01 (sample SAMN05326645, study PRJNA326480) | marine metagenome | isolation source: seawater | place: Pacific Ocean: South East | collected 2011
AGAAATCCTGCTAAAAATACTTGAATACTACTAAAAAAAACAGGCCATAACATAGGTTTAAAAAAACAAAAGATAAATAGAGACAGAAAGATTGCAACACCACCAACTCTGATTACATCGTGATCATGAACTTTTTGAGGCCCCTTACGAGTATCATTAGTTATGATACTATGAAGAAATCTTGTTTTCAAAATCAAATAACCAAAAGTTAATGAAATTAAGAAAGAATAAAATAATAGATCTATGCTTAAATTATACATTTTTCTTATTTAGTTCACAAATCGATTTTATAAAAATCTTTATACCACTTTACAAATTTATATATACCATCTTCTATAGAGGTATTAGGCTTAAAATCAATAAACTTTTCTAATTTTAAACTATCTGATAGTGTTCTTTTCATATCACCTTTTTGAATTGGGGCAAAATCTACGATAGCCTTGCGTCTAAAATTTAATTCTAAAGCTGACACAAATCTTTTCAAATTAACCCCTTCAGAATTTCCAATATTATAAATATTATGCAAGTTAATATTATCTTTAGACGTTGATGGTAATTTGAGAATCAACCTTATTAAAGCTTCTATGATGTCATCTATATATGTAAAATCTCTAAGCATTTCTCCATTATTAAATAATTTTATGGGCGAACCTGAAATCAAAGATTTTGCAAATAAAAAAGGGGCCATGTCCGGCCTACCCCATGGACCATAAACTGTAAAAAATCTTAAGCCTGTGATTGACATTTGATGTAAATGAGAATAGCAGTGGGCCATTAGTTCGTTTGATTTTTTTGTAACTCCATAAAATGAAATTTGTTTGTCGGTGTTGTCACTTTCAATAAAAGGAATTTTTTTATTGTTTCCATAAACAGATGATGAACTTGCATATATAATATGTTTTACTGAGGTTTTGTAACACGCATCTAATATATTTAAAAAGCCATTAACATTTGTTTCTACGTATTTATTAGGGTTTTCAATGGAGTACCTTACACCCGCTTGTGCTGCTAAATGAACAACTAAATCAAACTTTATATTTGAAAAGAGTTTAAATAATTCTTTTTTTTTTAAAATATCTAATTTTTTAAAAACAAAATTTTTAACTTTAAGTACCTTCAGTCTAGATTTTTTTAAATTGATATCATAATAATCATTCAAATTATCAATGCCATAAACATGGTGCCCTAATTCGCTTAACTTTAAACTTAAGTGCATACCAATAAATCCAGCAGAACCTGTGACTAAAATTTTCAATATTACTCCTTATTAGAAAGCTTAGACTGTATTCTTTGTTTTCTCTTTATTAATTTTTTATTTGTTGCAACCATATTGATCATCTCACCGTCAAATACTTTACCCATTTTAACCATTAGCATTGTTGATATTATATTTAAACACACCTTTTGCGCAGTTCCAGCTTTCAATCTTGTAGAACCAGTAACAACTTCACTACCTGTGTCCAAAATTACATCAAAATCACTATACTCAAGCATTTTTGCATAAGGGTTGTTAACTAAGGAAATTGTTAGAGCACCTAAAAATTTACTTTCTTTTACTACAGTATATGTAAAAGGAGTATTTCCACTAGCAGAAAGGGCAATTATGACATCTGGTGATGAAATATTTTTTTCAGACACAATCTTCTTTGCATTTTTAACATTATCTTCGGCTCCTTCAATTGATCTAATCATGGCTGGTTCATCACCTGCAATCATAAAATCAAATTTATCTCGCGGCCAACCAAAAGTGGGGTATAATTCTGCACCATCTTGAACGGCAATTCTGCCAGAAGTGCCTGCACCGACATAGATTAACCTACCTTTTTTAAACGAACTAAGATGAAGATAAATTTTATCTATAATTTCATTAAGTTTAGGGATTGAATTTTTTACAGCTATTATTGATTCTTTTTGGCTTTCTATCATAATATTTAAAGCCTCAGTTAAACTTATTTTATCAATTGACATATGTGATAAAGAAGGTTTTTCTGTTGGAGATATTTTTTTTACCATTGTTATTTAATACATTATTTTATGATGTTATGAAAATTAAAAATTATAATTATAAAATCATAGGTCTTATGTCTGGGACTAGTATGGATGGCATAAATGCATGCATAGTAAACACAAATGGACAAAGTCTTAAAAGATTAAATTATAAAGATATTTATTACTATTCTTGTGAGACTGTAAGATTTTTAAATAAAATTTCAGACGATATTAAAGTGTCATCAAATATAGATAGTAAAAGATATATCAAAATAAATAAGCTGATTACATTTGATCATTATAAAGCTGTTAAAAAATTAACAAAAAACTTTAAATTGAAACCTGATTTTATTGGATTTCATGGTCAAACAATTTTACACGATCCTAAGAATAAAAGCAGTATACAACTAGGTATTCCAAAATTGTTGGCAAGGTTATGCAAGATACCCGTTATATCAAATTTTAGGGATAATGATTTAATAAATGGTGGTCAAGGAGCTCCTATTGCACCAATTTATCATAAATATCTCATAGATTCTCTTAAACTAGAAGGGCCTACCTGTATAATTAATATTGGTGGTATTTCTAATGTTACTTATTCTTTTCAACAAAATTTAATTGGATTTGATACTGGTCCCGGTAATGTGCTTATGGATAATTATATGCAAACATATAAAAATTTAAAATTTGACAAAAACGGTCAGTTTGCATCAAAAGGTCAAGTAAATAAAAAATTTATAAATTATTTCACGATGGATGATTTTTTTAAATACAAATATCCAAAATCTTTAGATAAAAATTATTTTGCTGATTACCTGGCTACTGCAATCCGGAAAATAAAAAATGAACATGATTTAATGTCAACTTTAAATATGATGACTGCAAAATCAATTGCAATATCATTAGACATATTACCAATATATCCAAAAAACATAATAATTACCGGAGGAGGCGCAAACAATTTATTTTTGCTAGAAAATTTAAAAAGGGTTGTTAAAGCAAAAGTTTTTACTGGCAATGAAGTAGAATTACCAAATGATATGATAGAGGCTGAATTAATTGCTTATCTATCTGCTCGACATTTAAATGGTCTTTGTATTACATACCCTAATACTACAGGGGTAATTGAGCCAATTTCAGGTGGTATTATAAATAATATTTAATCACATTATCTTATATAAGAGAATTTTTAAATCCTTTATTAAAAGGTCTCATTTTTGGTGCTTCTGGAAGGAGTGATCTAACGTCATTAAAAGGAAAATTTCTATACAACTTATAGCCTTCATAGAAACACCCCTTCGGTGCATTACATTGTGCTGCACGATAACTATTCATGATAAAAGCAGCGTCTAAAAATTTGTGTGGTGTTTGAGATATGTGCTTCAAAATTGCACTTTTTTTCGCTTCAAAATATTTTGTTATGTCAAAAAAATAATCAGGAATGAAATCTATTCCCATAAGAGTGTCTGCAAAAATTATTGGAGTGTTAAAACCTGAAATGTTTTTTATTAAATATGAAACACATCTATGATCTGAATGATAATCATTAGGTGCATGAGTTACAATAAGGTCTGGATTAATTTTTTCAATATAATTTTTAATTTCAATTTCAGCGTTTTTAGAGAAACTTAATTCTCCATCAATAAAGTTAAAAAAATATGGTTCACACATTCCCTTTAAAGCATTTTTAGTTTCTAAAGCTCTTATTTCTGCTAGCCTTTTTCCAGGAGGCGTTCCTCCTTTTGAACCGTCTGTGGCTATGGCTGCATAAACATCATCGCCTCTATTTTTACAAATTGCTAATAAACCATACATGAAAATTTCTATATCATCCGGATGAGCTCCTATAGCCAATAATTTCATTTTAATGTATCTTTCATAAGTTAATATTTTTATACATTATATGAATGAGTCAAAATGGCAAAAAAAATTTTAGACAATACTACCGGCTATATAGAGGGCTTCTACGGAAAATTGTTAAATTGGGATGATCGTTATAAAATAGTTTGTTCTCTTAATACAAATAAAATGAATACTTATTTGTACGCACCAAAAGAAGATGTTTTTCATAGGAAAAATTGGCGCACCGCCTACAAACCTATATGGAGAAAAGAATTTAAAAAATTTACTAATTTTAGTAATCAAAATAAGATTGATGTTTTGGCTGGTATATCTCCTGGATTAGATTTTGATTTCAAACAATTTTGTAAATTTTTAGAAAAAAGTGATGATTTTATACTTTTATTGAAAAAATCAAAAAGTCTTTTAAAACTTGGAGCAAAAAATATTGTTTTAATGCTAGATGATATTCCAGATAATTCTGAATTATTATTAAAAAAAAATATATCTGAAGGAAGAATTCACGGCATTCTTGCAAATAAATTATCCGAAAAACTTAAAAGAAATATATATTTTGTCCCAAGAGTTTATGCTGACGAACTTGCAAAAGATCAACCAAACTATTTAATAGACCTGGGTGAGGTACTAAACAAAAAAACATGTATTTTTTATAGCGGTGCAAATATTGTTAGTAAAACAATTAAAAATAATTGTTTAATCAATAAATTGTTTCCAAATAAGATTATATTTTGGGATAATTTTTATGCAAATGATTATTGCCCAAGACGTTTGTTTGTAGGTCCATTGACAGGTAGATATAATATTAATAATTTAATGTATAATTTAACAGGCTTATTAAATACAGACTTGTTAATCCTTGATATAATTAAAAATACAAAGAATAAAAAAAGTCCTCACAAAATTTGGTTAAAAACTATTGAAAAGCATGGGGTTCCAATTATTTTCAATTCAATAAAAAAATTTTTTTCCTTACCAAATTTTGGCCCAAATCCTAAATTTAGTTCATTTCCATTTTCTACAAAATATTTAGAAACTATTGAATTTCTTTTATGGTCTTGGAAAACCAACCTATCTAGGGAATGGTATCCTTTTTTGTTTGGATTAAAGCACGATTTACAATTAACTCAAAACTTATTAACTTATGAAAGATTAATAAAAACTCAAACTCTAGCCTTGTCTAAACATTTAAATAAAAAATAATTTAAGGAGAATTTATATGAAAAAAGTTGGCTTTATTGGATTAGGTAATATGGGAACTGAGATGGTAAAAAACCTGTTGGACGCTGGTTTCGAAGTGATTGGATATGATAAAAATGAAAAGTTAATTAAAAACCTTATACCCTTTGGGCTTAAAAAAACAACTAAATTAGAAGACATACCCCCAGAGGTTGATATTATAATTACAATGCTACCGGATGGAAAGGTTGTAGAGGAAGTCTATGATTCTATTTTTAATACAATGAGGCCTAATACCCTATTTACAGATTGTTCTACTATTGATGTTAAAAAAGCTAAACTTCTACACCAAAAATGTAGAGAAAAGAATTTTTTATCACTTGATGCACCAGTTTCAGGAGGAGTTGGGGGAGCAAAAAATGGTACTTTAACTTTTATGGTAGGTGGTAATAATATTGCTTATAAAATGATGTTACCATTATTTAAAGTGATGGGAAAAAAATCTTTGTTATGCGGTGAATCTGGTTCTGGACAAGCTACAAAAGCTTGCAATAATATGTTATTGGCAATATCAATGATTGGAGTTGGAGAGGCATTAAATTTAGGAGATAATTTGGGGCTTGATAAAAATAAACTATTTGAAATTTTATCAACTTCAACTGGTTCATGTTGGTCAATAAATAGTTATTTCCCTTTAAAAGGGGTAGGGCCCAAAAGCCCAGCAGACGATAATTTTGAACCTGGTTTTTCAGCTAATTTAATGCTTAAAGATTTAACTATTGCAGTACAATCTATAAATGAAACTAAGACGCCAGCACCATTTGGAAAAAAAGCTCAAGAAAATTTTGAAAAAATGGTAAATGAAAATAAAGGTAACCTAGACTTTTCTGCTATTACAATATTTAATAAATAAGTATATTTGTTGATAATTAAATTAACTTTTACACTAGTAAGGGTGCAATAACTAAGCTAACAATTGCCATTACATTAATAAGAATGTTCATTGAAGGACCTGATGTATCTTTGAGAGGATCACCGACTGTATCACCGACAACTGCTGCTTTATGGACATCAGAGCCTTTACCACCAAAGTGACCTTTTTCAACAAATTTTTTTGCATTATCCCAAGCGCCACCCGCATTTGACATCATTAAGGCCATCATGACACAACAAATGAGTGCACCACCAAGCATACCCCCAAGTGCCTTAGGTCCTAGTAAGAAACCTATAATAACTGGAGCTAAAACAGCAAGGGCTCCTGGAGCAATCATTTTTCGTAGTGCTGCTCTAGTAGCGATATCTACACATCTAGCTGTATCTGGTTTTGCCTTGCCTTCCAGCAACCCAGGGATTTCTTTAAATTGTCTTCGAATTTCTTTTATCATATCAAACGCAGCATCGCCAACTGCTGTCATTGTCATTGAACTTACCAAAAAAGGAAAAATTCCGCCTAGAAACATACCACATAAAACCAGTGGGTCATTAATTGCTAAAACAAAGGTTTCATCATTAATTGATATTTTTTCTATATATGCACTAATTAAAGCTAGTGCTGCAAGGGCGGCAGCACTAATTGCAAAACCTTTGCCAATAGCTGCAGTAGTATTACCAACTTCGTCAAGAGAATCAGTTATCTGCCTTGTCTCTTTGCCCATTTCTGACATTTCAGCAATACCACCAGCATTATCAGCAACTGGCCCATAAGCGTCTATTGCCATTGTGATACCTACTGTGCTTAACATACCTACAGCTGCTATACCAACACCGTAGAGACCTGCATAGATGTTAGATATAAAAATAATTGAAACTATGGTTAAAACTGGTATTGCAACAGATTGCATTCCTGTTGCTAAACCAGATATTAAAACAGTAGCTGAACCAGTTTCACCATCTTTAGCAATTTTCTCAACAGGTCTGCCTCCAGTGTAGTATTCAGTAACTAAACCAACAACAATTCCTCCAACAGACCCGACTAATACAGCGATCCAAACTCCTGCGGATACATTCATAAGGCTAATTAAAAAATATGATAAAATTACAAAAACAACTGCAGAACCGATTGTCCCATAACGCAATGCTGTTTCAGCACTTTTTGAAGAGAAAGCTTTAACTGAAAGTATACCAAACAATGAGCAAATAATTCCTAGCGAAGCAAGAGCCAATGGCATAAATTGCAGCATGTATTGATCTCCACCTAGATTATTAATAGTTGCGCTTGTCATCGAGGCAGCAAGAGCTATACATGCTATCATAGACCCACAATAAGATTCAAAAATATCTGAACCCATTCCAGCCACGTCACCTACATTATCACCTACATTATCAGCAATAACTCCGGGATTTCTTGGGTCGTCTTCAGGTATCCCAGCTTCAACCTTACCAACCAAATCGGCACCAACATCAGCACTTTTGGTAAAAATTCCACCCCCTACTCTCGAGAAAAGAGCAACAGAAGATGCACCCATAGCGAAACCCTCAATTGCATGAATAGTTTTAATATCTCCAGCAAAATAATAGAATAAAATTCCAACGCCAAGAAGACCCATAGCGGCAACAGTAAGCCCCATAATTGATCCTCCAAAGAAAGCAATACTTAATGCTTCAGATGCTCCTTTATCTTTTGCTGCAACAGCAGTTCTAACATTCGCTTTTGTTGCAGAGTACATCCCTATAAATCCAGCCGTTCCTGAACACAATGCTCCAAGCAAAAAAGAAATTGCAGTTTGCCATCCAAGAGAGAAGTAAAGAGCTACAATACATGCCAAACAAAAAATTGCTAATCTTTTATACTCCGCTGACATAAAAACCATAGCACCAAGGTGAATTTCATCACCTATTTCTTTAACTTTCCCTTCTCCTTCAGAAGAAGATTTAACTTTCAAAAAAACTATATAAGCGGATAATAATCCTAGTAAACCAAGAGAGACTGCAATTAAAGAATGTGACATTCATAACTCCAATTTGAGTAAAAATTAAATATTTAATTACATAAATTGAATATGTAAAGTTTTATATTTTATTATTGATATTATATTTTTATATATGTGTTTTTTTTGATATATTTTAGTAAAAAAATTAAATTTATCTTTTTTATGGCTATACATCCTAGAGTATTTCTATTATCATCAAAACTACAGTGCAAAAAAATGGCGCTTCCCTTATTCTTAATTATTGGTTTACTGTTATAAGACATCACTAGTATGATGTCATACACATCATCTTCTCTCCATAGCTTTTCGTGATTTACTTTATCAGCAGAAAATCTGATAGTATTAAAGTATTTATTATAAACAGTTGAATAAATATCGTCACACCATGCACAATTTTTTGTAATTAAATGGTATTTAAAAGAACTTTTTTTTCTAATTATAGGTCTTTTAATTTTATCATACCTTAAATAAATCGAAATTATATTCCATTTGCCACTAGGTGTTGATTTGTCACCTTCTATTTTTTTTAAACTTTTTTTTATTCCTCCTTGGCCTATCTGACAATTAAACAACCTCTTTCCAGCTCTTAAAAAATATTTGTTATTCAATTTTACAATTATAAGTTTGTCTACCATAATTTAAAGTATAAACATTTTATAAAAATTGGGTTATTTTTTTAATATTATAAATATATTTTAAGGATTGTTTTATATGAACCAAGTATCAAACTGGTATAAATCTTTTGTAATTTATAAAGATGTCAGGGTAATTAGATTGTTACTTTTAGGCTTTTCGTCAGGTCTACCAATCTTATTAATATTTTCAACATTATCTCTCTGGCTCAAGTCAGCAGGCATTGACCGAAGTACTATTACTTTGTTTAGTTGGGCAGGATTATCATATAGCTTCAAATTTCTATGGGCACCTGTTATAGACAAGTTACCAATAATATTTTTAACTAATAATTTAGGACATAGAAAAAGCTGGTTAATATTATCTCAATTATTCTTGATTTCACTTCTAATTTTAATTGGTTTTGTAGATCCTAAATATAATTTGGAATTAATTGCAGTACTTATTATTTTAATAGGTTTTTCTAGTGCTACTCAAGACGCTATGATTGATACTTATAGAATTGAAACTGGACCTTCTAAGTTACAAAGCGCCATGAGTGGAATGTATATAGTTGGTTATAGGTTAGGAATGATTGCTGCTGGTGCTGGATCATTAATGTTAGCTAGTTGGTTTGGGGGAGATGAAAATTCATATAATGCAAATGCTTGGCAAAAAACATATATGATTATGGCTTTGTTACAAAGTATTGGTTTATTTTGTACTTATTTTTCTCCGGAACCTGAATCAAAAAGACTTTTGATTAAAGGTTTCAATGATCGTCTAAAATTAATAACAGTTTTTATTTTTTCTATTATAGGATTTATTTCTGTATTTAATTTCTTTCCAAATCTTGCAAACAATGACCCTCTCATAAAAGGGATGTTAACAATAATTGAATTTTTGTTAGGTTTTTCTTTAATGTTTGTAATATTTTATTCCTCAATAAAAATTAAATTTATTAAAAAGCAAATTTTAATTTCTACATTTTGGGATCCATTTTTTAATTTTTTAAAAAAATATGGAGCTATGGCTATATTGATTTTAATTATTATCGGTTTTTATAGAGTTGCAGATATTGTTATGGGAGTAATGGCTAATTTATTTTATTCTGACAAAGGTTATACCCTAAGCCAAATAGCAACTTATTCTAAATTTTGGGGTTTATTGGCAACAATATTTGGTGGATTGATTGGAGGCATTTTAGCAAGTAGATACGATAATTACTTTATATTACTTTTAGGAGCCATTCTTGCAGCTGCTACTAATCTTCTTTTTGCTCTATTATCAAGCTTAGAACCTGAAATAATATATTTAATATTTGTCATTGTAGCCGATAATGTGTCAGCAGGCATTGCTTCAGTTGCATTTGTAGCTTTTCTGAGTTCACTAACTAATACCCATTTTACAACATCACAATACGCATTGTTTACTTCATTTATGTTGTTTTTCCCTAAGTTAATTGGGGGATATTCTGGTGAAATGGTCAATACATTTGGATATTTTAATTTCTTCATAATAACGGCCTTTATGGGATTACCAGTCATAATATTAATTCTATGTTTAAAAAATAAACACCAAGAGTGAGAAAGAATGGTAGGTTTATATAAACTATTAGCTAATTTTAATTAATTATCTTATATGTTACATATAAAGTCTTTACATATAGAATTAAATTTATTTTGAGTATAAAAATTGGTAAAGAGATCATGTTTCTAAAATTTATTTCAATTCCAGACTTTGATTTTCAGACATCTTATAAAAATGGAATTTATAAGATTAAATCATTAAGTTTGTTTGATAAAATTTTTACAATTTTTTGGCTTTTAGGACCGTTCGTATTTTTAATTGAAAGGGACCCTGCAGACTTTTGGCTTTCGTTTATTGGTTTAGTGTTTTTAATAAGATCTTTTATTGTAAAAGATTGGAGTTGGGCAAATCAAACTTGGTTTAAGCTTGCTTTAATTTTATGGTTAATTTCACTTATCTCTGCTTTAGCAAATAATAACACTCTATTTTCTTTAAAAGAGGGTTTTGTATGGATTAGATTTCCAATATATGCAGTTGCTGCACAAGCTTGGCTTGCTAGAGATAAAGATATTCGTACTGTCATGTTATCAAGTATGTTTTTTGCGGTTATAATTATGTGCATAATATTAATTTTAGAATTAATTATTGATCCCAAACCTAGGTTAGAATGGCCATATAATGACACTATGACCGGGGCATATTTAACTAAAGTTTCTTTACCTCTATTTTGTGTTATGTGTGCTATTGCAGGCAGTAGAATAAACTTTACATCTATATTTTATGGTTTAACCAGCATCCTAACTATTGCTATGTCTTTCTTAACCGGTGAAAGAGTGAGTTTTGTTATTAAAATATTTAGTGGCTTCCTATCAGGATTAAATTGGAAACCCAAGCTATTTCCATACATATTTTTTACATTTATTCTAATGTTTTGTTTATCGTCAATCATGATTTTAAGACCAGATTTAGGCACAAGGTATACCAAGACTTTCTTTAATAACATTCCCATGATTAATACACATGAAAATAATCCTTATTGGGGATCTTGGAGAAGTGGTATACAACAAATAACAATAAC
>MDTG01189971.1_pt1 | contig 11174 bp, 15 predicted proteins | sample 811421 | NCBI WGS metagenome assembly MDTG01 (sample SAMN05326645, study PRJNA326480) | marine metagenome | isolation source: seawater | place: Pacific Ocean: South East | collected 2011
ATTCGCCCTTAATATAAAAAATATTATTTAAATAGTATAAGAACTAAAATTATATTAAAAACAAAAAAATGTTTACTCAACTTTATGATAAATGCTTGAAATTAGCGGCCCACAAAAACTCAAAATACTTTCTTGGAGCTATTTCTTTTATAGAAAGTTCTTTTTTTCCAGTTCCTCCAGATATAATGATTGCGCCAATGGCAATTGCAAAAAAAAATAGTTTTTTTAAAATTTTTTTAATTGCAACAATTTTTTCTGTTCTTGGAGGAATTTTTGGTTATTTAATTGGAGCCTATTTTTTTGATTTTGCAATGTCTATAGTGAAGTTCTACAATTATGAAAATGAAGTGATGCATATAAAAAGGGCTCTTTCTCAAGGGGATGGATTTTATTCCTGGCTTGCAATTCTTTTTTTAGCTGGTTTTACTCCGTTGCCTTATAAAGTTTTCACCATCGCAAGTGGTCTAATAAGTTTTAATCTAATTATTTTTATTTTGATAAGTTTTATTTCTAGGGGACTTAGATTTTTCATAGTCTCATATTTAGCTTATAAATTTGGAGACTCATTTACTGATTATATGAATAAGTACGGTAATAGATGGTTTACAATAATTGGCATTGTTATTGTAATTATCTCATTAATTTTTTATTTATCCATAAAATTTTATGAATAATTTTAAAGAAAAACTTTTTATAAATATTCTCTTTATATCATGTATTTTAATTTTAACATCTGCATTTGTTATTGAATATATTTTTGGATATCAACCATGCAATCTTTGTATAATAGAAAGAATTCCATACATATTATCAATCTTAATTCTTATCTTAAATTACAAGATCAAAGGAAATCAAATTTTTTTTAGTGTTTTATTAATACTTGTTTTCTTTTTTTCTATTTTAATTTCACTTTATCATTTTGGTATTGAGCAAGGTTTTATTAATGAGTCTACAATATGTAAATCTAACGACATAAATATTACTACAAAAGAGGGTATTTTGAAATCTTTTCAGGAATTTAGAATTAGCTGCAAAAATGTAGCATTTAAAATTATGGGTTTATCGCTTACAACGTATAATATTATAATAAGTTTATTTATGTTTCTATTATCAACAAAAATTTATTTACTAAGCAATGATATCAAAAAATAGAATTGAGGAATTTATTCGTGTAGACCATGCAGGTGAACGTGGAGCTGTTAAAATCTATGAAGGACAACTTCTTGCTTTGAATACTATTGTAAAAAATGAAGAATTAAAAAAAAAAATTGAAGAAATGAAAGTTCATGAGTTAGAACATTGTAGTTTTTTTGAAAATGAGATAAAGAAGAGAAATATTAAACCTACAAAGTTACTACCTTTATGGGATCTATTGGGTGTTGGCCTTGGATTTGGTTCGACTCTTCTAGGTAAAAAAGCTGCAATGTTATGTACAGCTTCTGTTGAGGAAGTTATAGATAAACACTATTTAGATCAAATTAATCAATTAGGCCCAGAAGAAAAAGAATTAAAAAAGAAAATTATCAAATTTAGAGATGATGAATTGGATCATAAAGATATTGCTTATGAAGAAGGTGCAACAAAAAAAGGTTTTTACTCAATTATGGATAAAGTAATTAAAACTGGTTCAAAGATTGCAATTAACATCTCAGAAAAATTTTAAACACTAAGTCTCTAACTCAACATCCCAATACAAATAATCCATCCAACTTTTATGAAGATAATTTGGTGGAAAATGTTTGCCATTTTTATGTAGATCTTCTGTAGTTGGTTGATAAGGAAACTGATTTAGCTTCATATCAGAAAACTTAAGAAGTTTTCCTCCTTTTTTAACATTGCATGATGAACAAGCTGTTACAACATTGCTCCAATTAGTTTCTCCACCTTTGGACCTTGGCAATAAATGATCAAAAGTAAGCTCATCGCCACTTCCACAATATTGGCATGAAAAGCGATCTCTTAAAAATACATTAAATCTTGTGAAACTTGGTTTAGATTGTGGAACTATATAACTTTTTAACGCTATAACACTTGGTAGTTTCATTTCAAAAGATGGGCTTCTAACTTGTCTATCATAATTACTAACTATAATTACTCTATCCAAAAAAACTGATTTAATAGCATCTTGCCATGACCAAAGAGATAATGGATAATAGCTCAAGGGACGATAATCAGCATTTAAAACCAATGCTGGACATTTTTCTAAAGAAACATTTTGTTCAATAAATTCATTCATCAAATAAATCTTATATTAATTAAATAATGATATCAATATTACTTGAGAGTTAAATATTTTTCAAAATATAATTTAAGGCTAGACTTGAAGCCTCAATAGGAATTTGATGAGCACAATTTTTAATTAAATGTGTTTCAATATTCACATTTTCTCTTAAAAAAAAATCTTTTGCTTCTAATAAATGTGTAGGCGACACAATATCATCTTGATCACCATGAATTAAAAGAGTTTTGGTATGATTTTTAATCCTATTTTTTAAGTTTTCTTTATTAATAATTTTACCTGAAAAACCCACTATACTACTAAATTCTTTTTCGGCAGTAAATCCAATATTAATTGACATCATGCAGCCTTGACTAAAACCAGATAAAACAATTTGATCATTTTCAAGATTATATTCTTTTTTGACTTCCTCTAAAAATTCATTAATTTTCATCTCTGCCTTCAAAGTCTCATTTAAAATATAATTAGGGTCATCTCTAGTTAAGTCAAACCACTGATATCCTGATGGATTAATTGAACAAGTCTCGTGACCATTTGGGCAGATAAAAACAGCATTAGGAATATGTCTCCTCCAATTCATAGCTAGCATGCTTATATCCTTGCCGTCCCCACCATAGCCATGTAATAAAATAATAACATTATTGATATCTTTATCATTTTCAGGCTTTAAAATTGTGCTTTCAAGACAAAATGTCATAATAAATTAAATTTGTTTTTTATTTTAAAAAACACTCTACAATATAAATATGTTTACAGGAATATTTGTCAAAATTTTATCCATTGTACTTTTGCTTGCAGTGGGAATTGTGTTGATACTAGGTATAGGAACTTTATTTAAGGGAGGTGATGCTAGTAAAAAATACTCCAATAAATTAATGCAGCTAAGAGTTATCCTGCAATTTATAGCAATAATTCTTCTTATTATTTTTGCTTATTTTTTTAAAGACTAATTATATTTTTTAACCCAATTAATAAACTCTATATCTTCAAAATCAATAGAACCTAATATACGAGCAAATTCTTTACCATTTTTATTAAATAAGATCGTAGTCGGTATACCTCTTAAATTGAAATCTTTAGCTAATGTTTTTGTGTTATCAAAAAAAATATCTAAATTTTTAATATCTAAATCTTTATAAAACTTTTTTGATTTAATAAGACTATCTTTTCCCATATTTATAGGAAATATTACTAAATTATTTAAATCTGGATTTATTTTAAGAGCATCAAGAGATGGCATCTCTTTTTTACAAGGTACACACCAAGTAGCCCAAAAATTAAGTAGTATCAATTTACCCTCAAAATCCTCTAATTTTATTGTTTTTTTGTTAATATCTAAAAAAGCAATATCGTTATATTTCTTTAAATCTTTGTTAATAACAATATTCTTTATATTAGGCACATCATTGGCAAATGAATTTGAAATAAGAAATATAAATATTATTAAAAATCTCATATTTAATATGTATAAGTAATTATCATGGCTAAAAATAAAAACAACCAAGCAATTTGGAACTCTAGAATAAAAAAAATATCATCTTCGCTTTTCCAAAAAGTCGGTAGTTCAATAAATATTGATAAGAGATTATATAAAGAAGATATTGAAGGCTCAGTGGTTCATGTTGAAATGTTATTCAAACAAAAAATAATATCTTTTAAAATTAAAAATAAAATTATATTTGGGTTGAGAAAAATTGAGAAAGAAATATCTAAAAAAAAATTTGAATTTAATGACAAATATGAGGATATTCATATGAATATAGAAAAAAAGCTTTTTCAAATTATAGGTGAGGAAGCTGGATATATTCATATAGCTAGATCAAGAAACGATCAAGTAATTACTGATTTTAAAATTTGGATTAAATCAGCTTCTAAAGAAATAAATATCAATTTAGATAAAATTATTAACTCCACACTTAAAATTGCTGAAAAAAATATTGAGACTATTTTGCCAGGTTTTACCCATTTAAAAAATGCTCAACCAATTTCTTTAGGTCATTATTTTATGGCTTATATAGAAATGTTTAAAAGAGATAAAATGAGATTCATTAATAATTTAAAAAGTTTAAATGAAAGTCCACTTGGTGTAGCTGCACTTTCGGGTACGTCATTTAATATAGATAGAAATTACACTTCAAGAAAACTTGGTTTTAATAATCCCACTAATAATTCAATAGATACTGTCTCCGATAGAGATTTTGTTTTAGATTTTCTTTTTTCTGTTTCTGTATGCTCAATGCATATTTCAAGAATTGCTGAAGAATTAATAATTTGGAATTCAGATGGCTTTAATTTTATTCATCTTTCAGATAAAATTGTTACTGGATCATCAATAATGCCGCAAAAGAGGAACCCTGATCTATTAGAATATTTAAGAGGAAAAACTGGCTCAACTTATGGTAATTTATTTTCAATGCTTACAATACTAAAAGGATTGCCACTATCTTACTTTAAGGATATGCAAGATGATAAGGAAATAGTTTTTAAATCATACGACACGCTTATAAATTGTCTCAAAATATTTGATGAAATATTGAGAAATATTTCACCAAATAAAAAAAAGATGTTTGAGTTAGCAGACTCAGGTTTTATTACTGCTACAGATCTTGCAGATTATTTAGTGAGAAATCATTCAATGTCATTTAGAAGAGCTTACCAAAAAACTGCTGAAATAGTTAATTTTGCTGAAAAGAAAAAAAAGAAATTGGGAGATCTCAAAATTGAAGAACTAAAAAAAATTGAACCAAAGCTTACTAATGAAGTTTTGAAAATTTTTGATTTGAAAAATTCAATAAACTCAAAAAAATCTTATGGCGGAACATCTTTTGAAAACGTAAAAAGAATGATAATGAAATATAAAAAAGAAAAATGATAAAAAAAATTTATATACTGCTTTTTATAACTTTTATAATTTGCTCTTGTGGCAAAAAGGGTGATCCTGTTTATAAAGAAGAAAATCAAAATTCAGGAAAAATTAGTATTCAAATTACTGCTTTTTCATGATTTATAAAAAAAATATACTTATGATAGATCGTATAAATATTAGCTCTATTGCAAAAAAATATGAAACTCCAATTTATTGTTATTCATTAACAAAAATTGAAAAAAATATTAAAAATTTTAAAAAACATTTTAAAGATATCAATCCATTAATTTGTTATGCTGTAAAAGCAAATTCAAATTTAGGCATCTTAAAACAAATAAAAAAAAATAATCTTGGTGCGGATGTGGTATCTGGAGGTGAATTAATGATGGCCCTAAAAGCAGGAATTAAGCCAAAAAAAATTGTATTTTCGGGTGTAGGAAAGATTACTAGTGAAATTGAATATGCAATAAAAAAAAATATACTTTTAATTAATGCTGAATCTCAAAGTGAGATATTAGAAATAGAAAAAATTGCAAAAAATAAAAAAAAAATTGTTGATTTAGGAATTAGATTAAATCCAAATACTGATGCGAAAACTTTAAGTAAAATTTCAACTGGGAAAAAAGAAAATAAATTTGGAGTAGACCCTAAAACATTTCTGATTTTAGTAAATTTAGTAAAAAAATCAAAATATTTGAATTTGAAATGTTTAAGCGTTCACATTGGAAGTCAAATTCTCAATTACAAGCCTTATCAGAATATGCTTGAAGTTGTGAATAGAGTGATAAAAAAATCTAATTATAATTTTGAATATATTGATTTAGGAGGTGGTATGGGTATAGATTATGAACATAATAATTCTAAATTGGATTTAAAAAAATATTCCCAAAATATTAAAAAGTTTTTAAAAAAAAAAAAATTGTAAAATTATATTTGAACCAGGTAGATCAATAGTAGGTAACTCAGCAATGCTTATAACAAAAGTTATTTATATTAAAGAGGGTTTCAAAAAAGATTTTATTATTTTAGATGCTGCTATGAATGATTTGATGAGACCGGCTCTTTATGGAGCCAAGCATAAAATAATTCCTTTAAAAAGAATTAAAAGATATTCAAAAAAAAGTTATGAATTTGTTGGGCCTATATGCGAAAGTACGGATACATTTACAACAGTAGAAAAATATCAGAAAATAAACGAGAAAGATTATTTAGCTATATGTGATGTTGGAGCTTACGGAATATCTTTAGCTTCTAATTATAATCTAAGACCTAAACCCCTAGAAGTATTGATTAAAGGGTCAAAAATTCAAATTTTGAGCAAAAGACAAAAAATTTCTGACTTGATATAACTATTAAAAGCTATGTTAAGAAATACTTTATTTTCAATAATTTTTTTTTTAGGTATTATTTTAATATCACTTATTTTTTTACCAACCTTATTACTACCTGAAAGATTTGTATTAACTGGAGGCAGACTGATGGGTTACTGGACAAGCTTTTGTCTAAGATCAATACTATCTGTAAATATAAAAATTTTAGGAAGAGAAAATATTATTAAAAATCAAAAGTTTTTCATAGCATCATCTCATCAATCAATGTTTGAGACATTTTTTCTTCAAACTATTTTCAATTCTCCAATATTTATTTTGAAAAAAGAATTACTATCTATACCTATATTTGGTTGGTATTTAAAAAAAATTGGTTCTATTTCAATAAAAAGAAACAAAATTACAAAAGAAAATTTAGGATTTTTTGATGAAATAAAAGATAAAATTGATGTAACTTCTAGGCCTTTAATAATTTTTCCTCAAGGCACGAGAGTTAAACCAGATGAAAGACCGCCTTTTAAAAAAGGAGCAGGTAGAATATATGAAGAATTAAAAATTTCCTGCCAGCCTGTAGCAATTAACTCTGGGAATGTTTGGCCAAAAAATGGGCCTAAAATACCGAACAGATTGATAACAATATCGATATTACCAAAAATAGACTCTGGTATTGAAAAAAATGAATTTCTAAAAACCTTAGAAAAGAAAATTTATAATGAATTAAATAATATTAGCTAGCCTTTCATAGGCATTACAACATATATACTGTCAAAATCTCCAGGGTCCTTTATTAAAGCAGGAGATCCAGTATCATTAAAATATATTTCTATTTTTTCACCATTTAACTGGGAAGCGACATCAATTAAGTATCTTGAATTAAAACTTATTTCTAAGTTATGATCAAAATTTACATTTAGTGTTTCATTACCATCTCCACTATTGGTGTTATTTACAGAAAGATCCAGGGCATCTTTTTTTAAATTAAATTTTACACCATCTTTTTTGTCAAGTGATACCGATGCTACACGATCTACTGATCCTAAAAACAATTTTAGATCTACTTCAAGCTTTTTTTGATTATTTTTTGGAATTACTTGAATATAATTTGGGAATTTACCATCAATTAGTTTTGATATCAAAATACTATTATTTAATTCAAATTTTATTTTAGATTTAACATTAGAAATTTTAACATTACCATCATAGTTATCTAAAAGAGATACTAATTGAAATATTGTTTTTTTTGGTAAAATAATTGGCTCAAAAATAATATCTTTTTCAAGGCGCATTTTAGAAATCGACATTCTATGACTGTCTGTTGCAACTGCGGTCAAATATTTTTTATCCTCAAATTCTGTTTGATGAAAATATATACCACTTAAATAATGTCTTGTTTCATCATTAGAAACAGAAAATTTACATTTATTTAAAAGTTTCAATAGGCTTTTAGAATTTATTGTAAACTCATTGTCACTAAAATTTTCATCAGTTAATGGAAATTCTGAGGGGCTTAGACAGTTAAGATTAAAATTAGATTTTTCGGATTCTATTTGAAGTTTATTTTTATCTGATAATGACAAATTTATTTTTTTTCCAGAGGAAAATTTTCTTACTATGTCATAAATAGTAGAGGATACTGTTGTAGTTTTTCCTTCTTCAATAACTTCAATGTTTTTTATTTGATGTACAAATATTAAATCAAGATCTGTTGCTGTTATTGTTAGTTTTGAATTATTTACATCTAATAAAACGTTAGAAAGAATTGGAAGTGTGCTTCTTTTTTCTATTACTCCCTGACAATAACTAAGAGCTTGCTGCAAATCTTGTTGGTTAACGTTAATTTTCATTTTCTTTTGTATTATATAATATTTGATTTTTTAATTTATTTATATTCTCAACCATCTCAGGGTTTTTTTCTTTAAGCTTTTCTATTGTTTTAACTGAGTGAATAATGGTTGTATGATCTCTATTAGAAAACTCCCTTCCAATTTCAGGCAATGATTTTGAAGTTAAAATTTTAGTTAAATATATAGCTGTTTGTCTTGGTCTCACAAGGTACCTTGATCTTCTTGAGGACAACATCTCATTTTTACTTATTTTGAAAAATTTACACACTAATGTTTGAATAAGGTCTATTGTAACTTTATTTTCAGAAATATTTAACAGGTCTTTTAATACAACTTTTGTTTCTGATAAATTTGGTACTTTATTATAAATTCTTGAAAATGAAACTATTCTGTTTATTGCCCCAACTAGTTCTCTAATACTGGCTGAAATTTCTGTACTAATATAATCCTTTATTTCTTTTGAAATATTTATCTGGTCGGAGTACAGTTTATTTAATTCTTCTGTTTTTTGTTCAACAATCTTTTTTCTTAATTCATAATCAGGTTTTTGAATATCGACTACTAAACCTCCAGAAAATCTAGATTTAATTCTTTCTTGAATTCTTGACAATTTATTTGGAGCTCTATCTGCTGAGACTATTATTTGGGAACCTTTATCCAATAAAGCGTTAAACGTGTGAAAAAATTCTTCCTGCATTGCTTCTTTTCCATTCATAAACTGAATATCGTCTATTAATAATATATCTGTGTTTCTAAAATACTCCTTAAATTTCACCATATCATTTGACTTTATAGATTTCACAAATTGATACATAAATCTTTCTGCTGAAATAAACATAACTTTATTGTTTTTCTTTAATTCTAAACCGATTGCGTTTAACAAGTGTGTCTTTCCCATACCTACGCCCCCGTAAACATATAATGGATTATAATGTGATATATTTTCTGAGACTTTTTTAGAAGCTTCAAAAGCAAGTTTATTACTTGAGCCTGTTAAAAAATTATCAAATCTTTTATTAGGATCTATCCGATTATATTGAAGATATGAATCCTTAATAAAAGAAATATTTTTTTTATTATTTAGATTTGTAATTTCATCCTTATCTTCATCATCTTTATTTTCTTTTGAATTAGCAATTTTAAATTCAATCCTAATTATTTCCTTCTTATAAGTTTTAATAATTTGCAATATTTGATCTAGGTATCTTGACGTAATCCAGTCTCTTATAAATCTTGTTGGAACTGTTAATAAAATATAATTGTTAAATTCTTCTACAAAATTAATTTTTTTTAACCAACTCTCATAAATATCTAGACCCAATTTTTCTTTCATTTGAGATTGGACTACAGTCCAATTTAACTCTTGATCTTTAAATTTATTATTTTGTATAGTATTGTTCATTTATTGGGGATACTTCAATAAGATCTATATTAATTTTTTTTGCAACAAATAATTTAAAATTTTGAAAAATAAATAAAATCTAGGATTGTGCTTAAATTAAAATTTCCAAAAAAATTCTTTGACAATAAATTTTTTTGTGCATCACAATTTAAAAAAAAAAGATTAAGTTATGTTGAAAAAAATTTACTAAGTCTAAATATTGTAAGTTTTTTCTTTTTTAACATACATAATGCGTATCATTATAGTTGATTCAACTATAAGTAAAATATTTATAATGAAGCTATTTTTCTAGTGATCCTAGAAACATTTCTTGAAGCATTCTGTTTCTTAATAATTCCAGTTTTTGCAATTTTCATCAGCTCAGAATTCAATTTTGGCAAGAATTTAAGAGCTTCAGCTTTCTTTTTTTCTTCAATCAAGAGGTTCATTTTTTTTAAAGCAATTCTGTATCTGCTCTTTCGAGCTTTATTCACAATTGTTTGTTTAGAAATTCTTCTTATTCTTTTAACAGCTGATTTTGTATTTGCCATAAGCGCAGGGGTATAACTTGAGAATTTATATCGGTCAATTAAATAATTGATTTAATTTTGACAGAAATTGCAAAAAAAAGTTGACCTATTTGATATTATTTTTTTTTTTATGATACCCTTACAATTTGGGCGCTTACAATCAGCTCCTTCTTGCTGATAAACCCTAAACTCTTTTTGAAAATTACCTTTATTACCTGAAATATCTTTAAAATCTCTAATACTCGAACCTCCCTTGTTAATTGCCTGCTGAAGTATTTTCTTTGAATTAAAAATAATGCTTAAACATTCTTTTTTATTAAGTCGCTTTGCCTTTTTAAAAGGATTTATTTTGCTAATGAAAAGAATTTCGTTTGCATAAATATTGCCTATTCCAGAAACAAATTTCTGGTCAAGTAAAAAATTTTTAACATCTTTATTTTTTTGCTTAAAATAATTAATTACATAACTTAAATTGAATTTATCACTAAAAGGTTCGGGTCCAATTGATTTAAATCTTTTCTGTAAATCTTGATAATTTTTAATTATTTCAAAAAATCCAAAACGTCTTGGATCATTATAAATTACTTTTAAATTATCAAATATAAACTCAGCATGATTATGTTTTTTAGGTAAAAAAGGTGAGTGGTAAAAACTTGTATTTGTAAATTTTGAGGGTTTTTTTCTATCAAGAATATGAATTGTTCCTGACATTCCTAAATGAATTATACAATAGTTTTCATTCTGAAAATGAATAATTAAATATTTAGAAATTCTATTAACTTTAATTATTTTCTTATCTTTAAGAAAGCTTTCGAAATCAACTGGTATTTTAAACCTTAAATTTCTGTTTCTAATTATTACTTTTTTTATGCTTTTTTTTTTGATCTTTTTATCAAGGGATTGTCTAACAATTTCTACTTCTGGTAATTCTGGCATTTGATACTATATTCAATATATATTTTTTTATGCAACAAAATCTTCAAAAT
>MDTG01378762.1_pt1 | contig 11174 bp, 9 predicted proteins | sample 811421 | NCBI WGS metagenome assembly MDTG01 (sample SAMN05326645, study PRJNA326480) | marine metagenome | isolation source: seawater | place: Pacific Ocean: South East | collected 2011
TAGAGTTAATTACTCTAAAAAAATTATTTATAGTTTTTTTTTGAGTTTGATAACTTAAAACGTGAAATAAAGAAAAAATTAAATCATATTTTTTGTTATCTTTTAATAGATGTAAATTTTTTAATTTAAAATTAATTCTATTATTTTTAACATTTTTCCTAGCAATTTTAATCATAGAGCTGCTCATATCTATGCCTAATATTTTGCAGCTTTTATAATTTAAAAAAAGTTTAGTAAATGAGCCTGTGCCGCAACCAATATCTAGAATATTATTTATTTTATTAGTAGCGGGAATATTTTTTTTAAGATTGTTAAATTCTTTTAAGTAATTTTTATTTTTGTAAAAAGAATTATATAAATCTGAATATTTTTTATTAAATTGAACCATTTCTAACTAAAAAATTATTTATAATATTTAAAGACTTTTTTGATGTATTTTCCTTATAATAAGGATTTTTAAGCCGATTTACTTTATTAATAAACTTTTTACTCGAAGCTTTCATGTATGCTTTTCTTAAGTTTTTAAGATTAAATTTAGAATGAATAGTATTTGGCGCTCTAAATCTACCTTTTTGTCGGTCACCAATATCTATTGTTGGCAATTTAAAAGATGAGCTCTCAATTATACCGCTTGAAGAATTTCCTACCAGAACTGAGGATATTTTAAGAAGTTGATAATATTTTTTTCTTCCAAGATTTTTCACCAAATAGGTATTATTTTTTTTGCTTAAGTAATTTTTTATAATTTTGATATAATCTTGAAAACCTGCATCTGCGTTTGGATAAGTGAATACTAAATTTACATTTAAGCTCTTTAAAAATTTAAGCAGAATTTTTAAATTCTTTAAATTACTAATTTTATTTTTGGTAGTTTCAGGGTGGAAACAAGCAGTAACAATTTTTTTATCTAAATTAAACGATAGATCAAGATTTTTTGAATTTTTACTTTTTTTTAATTCTTCTTTAATATTTTCGAGAGCTGGGGCTCCGACTACTTCAAGATTTTTTTTTATACCTAAGTTAAATAAGTTTTTTTTATGATGCTTAGTTTCAAGAAGATGCACGCTAGACATCTTTGAGATATATTCTCTATATCTATCATCTAAGGATCCCAATGTTTGACTGCCACCACAAAAATGCATTATTGGAATTTTGTGATAAAAACATGCTAACGAAATTGCAAGCATTTCATACCGGTCACCTAAAATTACTGAGGCATCGAATTTTTTTTTTAATAAAATGTTGTTTGTTTCGTTAAGAGTTTTATTAAAATATTTAATAATATCTTTATTAGAGGAATCTTTATAATTAAATTTAAAATAAATTTTATTTTTTAACTTAAAAGAATTTATCTCCTTTTGAGTATTTCCAAATATTTTTGATTTATGTGCTGATCCTATAACTAGATACAAATTAAATCTTTTATCTAATTCACATCTTTTAATAATATTTTGTAAAATTCCAAAATCAGATCTGCCCACAGTAAAAATTGCTAAATTATGTTTTTGCATTAAATTATTTTTTTAGTAATTAAAGTGAATTTTTTTACACTTTTTTTCAATTTTTTCCCTAATAGGGATTTATATTTATCTGGTGAAAAACCACCTTTAAAAGGTCTTAATGGTATTAAGTCCTTGAATTCTATAATTTGATTTTTTTGCATATCTCTTAAAAAATACAAACTTTTTTTTGCAACTTTTTGAGTTTTCTCTTCTTCTAAAGTTATTTTTCTTTTAGAAATAAAAGTTGAATAATTAATATCTTGAATTTTACTTATAAAATTTTTTAATTTCTCGCACTCTAATGAAGAACGGTGATCAGGACCAATCATTTTTCTATCTAAAGTAATGTGTTTTTCTATAATTCTAGCGCCTAGCGACACTGCGGAACAACTAGCTTCTATACCAACTGTATGATCTGAAAAACCCACTGTATATCCAAGAGATTTTAAATCATTGATATTTGATAAATATGAATTTTTTATCTCTGTAGGGTAATCACTCACACAATGCAATATAGCTAGTTTTTTTTTGTCAAGATTGAGGAATTTAACTGTTTGTTTGACATCTTTTTTTAATGCCATTCCAGATGAGATAATTATTGGTTTTTTAAATTTTTTGATAAAAGATAACAAATAAAAATTATTCAAATCTCCTGAAGAAATTTTAAAAGCCGGGACATTTAATTTATTTAGAAATAAAGCACTTTTGACATCAAAAGGTGTTGATAAAAAAGTAATATTTTTTTTTCTACAAAAATTATTTAATTTTGAAAATTGCTCATAGTTTAGACTATTTTTTTTTAATAAGGACTTCATATTGGAAAATTTTGTCTGTTTTTGATAATGAGCAAGTTTTGTATTTTCTTTTAACATTTCATCAACATCGTAAGTTTGAAATTTTACTGCGCTAAACCCTGCTTTTTTTGCGAAGTTAATTAGTTTAATAGCATTTTTAATAGAACCATTATGATTAATTCCAATTTCGGCGATGGTAAATATATTGGAATTATTTGAGATTTTAAAATTTTTAATTTTTAACATTTTACAGATAATTATCTTTTATTTTTCTTTTTCCTTTTTTTTTAGCTGGTGAGCCATAATAGATAGAATTTTTTTCACAATTTTTTAATACTAGTGATTTTGCTCCGATCACAGAGTGATCATTAATTATTATATTATTTTTAACTGTTGCTCCGATTCCGATATGACTACAAATACCAACGGTAACCTTGCCGCCGGTGGTTGTTCTAGGTCCCGTGCTTGAGTAATCTTTGAAAACATTATCGTGATCTATAGATGAAGAGGTATTTATTATGCAATGCTTTCCAATTCTGGTACCAGTATTGATAATGGTTCCAGCAACGATAAGGCTTCCCTCTTTAATATTTACTTTGCCATTAATAACAGAGTTTTTGGATATTATCGTAGCCCATTTAAAATTTTTAATTTTTTTGTTAACCTCGCTTACAATTTTTTTTCTTAAAAAATTTGATCCAACACCTACTATTCCAAAAGTATTTTTATCACAAATTTTTCTTAGATATGAAATATCGCCCAATATTAAATATTTTTTTTCTTTAATTTGTTCAATAATTTTTCGACTTTTAAAAGCACTATCAATAAAACCTAAAAATTTAAATTTTTTAAGTTTTAATATTTCTGACAAAACTACTTTAGCGTGGCCAGAACTTCCGAAAATAACAATTTTTTTCATTATAATTTTTAATCTTAGTTAAACTTTTTTGCAAGAAACCTACTTTATAACATCTAAATATTGTTGTTGTTTGTTGACTTTTGAGGTAAACGTAAATTTAGTGATGTTTACATATAAACCAAAAAGACCCTTATTAAAAAGTAAAAAGCAAATCGAAAATTTTTTTATAAAAAAAAATTTAAAATCTCTTGTAAATTTATCCAAGAAGCCTCGGCAAACTGTAAATCAAATGATTGTGAGCGAGCCATACCCTCCAGAATTAAACGATCTATATCTTTTATACCAATATGTTCTGATAAATAAAAGAACAACAATAATTGAATTCGGAAGTGGGTGGTCTACTTTAATAATGAGTTTAGCTCTTAAGGAATTAAAAGATAAATTTTCAAAAAAAGTTAAATTATTAAGAAGAAACAATCCTTTTGAATTATTTGTAATAGACAATGAGAAAAAATACTTAAATATAACCAAACAGCGAATAAAAAAATTCAATAAATATTTAAACATAAAAAATCCCACTAAAATAAATTATCATTACTCTGATGTAGAGATGACACTTTTCAATAACAAAATTTGCACCCAATACAAAAAGTTACCATTATGTAATCCTGATTTTGTTTACTTGGATGGACCAGATCAATTCAAAGTCAAAAAAGAGATTATCGGTATCAGCACAAGGCATAAAGATATGATGCCAATGGCTTGCGATATTTTAAAATTTGAATATTTTTATACCCCAGGTACAATTATTGTATCAGATGGAAGGGCTGCAAATGTCAAATTTTTAAAAGATAATTTCAAAAGAAATTGGAGTTATTACCGAGATTTTAAAAGCGATCAACATATGTTTTGTTTAAATGACCCGATCTTAGGAAAATATAATAAATTACAACTAGAATTTTATAAAAAAAAATAAAGAATTTTTTTTACCTAGGAACTAGAAATTATTTTTATTTGATTACAAATATAATCTATTTTCTCATTTGTTAGATTGTTACCTGATGGCAAATAAAATCCATTATCCATAATATAATTAGCGTTTGGGCAATCCTCCTCGGAAAACAACTTAAATTTTTCAATTAATATTTTTTGTTTATTAATAGGTACAAACGAATTTCTTGTCTCAATATTTATTTTTTCTAATTTTTTTATTAGCGCGTCTCTAGAAAGTGGAAAATTTTTATCAAGATAAATGTTAAAAACCCACATAATATATTTGGTAGCCCAACTTCTTACAGCTGGTATATGAATTCCCTTCACACCTTTTAAATTGTCACAATATCTTTTGTATATTCGTGCCTTCTCTTTAATTATATTATCAATATTTCTCAATTGAGCTAATCCTAATGCAGCACTTATATTTGGTAGCCTATAATTAAAGCCAATGTCTTGATGAACAAATTTATTAATTTTTCCGTAAGAAAGATTTTTCAAGCTTTTTGCTTTGTCTGCTAGTTCCCGGGAATTAGTGACAACCATCCCACCTTCCCCACAAGTAATAGTTTTATTAGCGTAAAAGCTGAAGGCCGCGATATGTCCTAGGGATCCAACAGTTTTATTTTTATATTTTACACCGTGTGACTCGGCACAATCCTCTATAATTTTTAATTTGTGTTTTTTTGCAATTTCAATAACTGGGTCCATATCAACTGGATGGCCAAATAGATGAACTACCATAATAGCTTTGGTTTTATCATTAATTTTTTTTTCAATATCATTAACGTCCATTTGCCAAGTATCTTTTTCTATATCCACAGGAATTGGAACTCCTCCGCAATAAATAACTGAAAATGGACAAGCCATATTAGTACTCGAAGAAATTAAAACTTGATCACCTTTATCTATTCCAATTGTTTTACACGCTAAATGTAAAGCTGTAGTGCCTGATGTAGTTGAAACTCCGTACTTACAACCTACATAATTACTAAATTCATTTTCTAATTCACTTACAAAAGATCCTTGACCTATATTATTTTTATCTAAACACTCATTGATTAGTCTTTTTTCATCTTTTCCTATTTCAATATCAAAGACTGGTATTTTTTGATGTTTATTTTTAATCATTATATATTACCAATAGAATTTGGAAACTTGAGTTTTTTTACTGTTAAATTATTAATAAATATTATTCTCATAATATAATAATAAGGCAATGCTAAAATTTCTTTTATCTTTAAATTTTTTATCATATTTTTCCATATCATTAATTCACACTTCATTGGAAAAATATTAAAAATATAATTTTTCTTATTTTTTACTGTAATTGGATATCCATATTTTTTATTGATATATTTTGACAAGCTTTCAAAGAAAATTATGTCCCTATTGTAAAAAAAATTTTTGTTATATTTTATGGTATATTTTTTGTTAATGCCATTAATATATTTTTCACTTATTTCGTCTCCCCACCATAGTAAACCGTGATAGGTAGATTTTTTTAAACATTTTTCATTTTTTAAACTGTACAGCTTGCAAAAAGACTTCATAACTAAATTATTTTTTCTGTGTAAATTTTCAAGTTGAACTACAAAAGTTTTTTTTTTCATTTTTTTAATATCTTCAAATCCTTTAAATATCAAATTAAAATGAAAGAAAAGAGAGGAATAAGCAAAGTGATTACCATTTTTATAATTAAGCCAATTTTTAATAGTAGAACTTAAAGATGAGAGAGGATTTCTAAATGAGTAAATAATTTCAATATTTTTATAATCTATTAATTTTATGAATTCTTTTGTGTAAGTTGGAAGGTGTGTATTAATGAAAATTATTTTTTTATTTTTAATATTTCCTCCTTTTGACAGTTCGTAAGCCTGATGTAATTTTAATAAAGTTTTGTATTTATTGGCATTATCTTTATCTTTTATATACAGTTTGGAGAAAATATTTTTAAAAGAGTTCTTGTTGACAGAAAAACTTTGATTTTTAAATTTACCTAATTTGTTATGTCTTTCTATCAAATTCTGTTTTGACTCAAAAAAATATGGATTTAACTCTATAAATTTTTTTGAAATTAAATTTGCTTCATTGTAACAAAGCATTTTCTTGAAATTCTCATCGATCCTTAGTTCACCAGGAAATTGTAAAATTTGTGAATGGCTATCCAGTAAGCTTTGAAAAAAATCTGAGCCCGACCTACTACCAGCAATTAATAGTAATATTTTCATTAAACCAGTTAATCTTTAATAAAGTTATCATTCTCTAAAACTTTTAATATTTTCTTCCACCTTCCCTGAGGTTTTAAACCTGGAAAATTTATATATTGCTCAGCAAATTTTTTATATTTTACTTTATCAATATATAATAATTTTTTTAATTTTATTCTCTTTGATTTTTCAAAAAAATTATCACTGATATTTATTATATTTGTGCCTAATAATTTTGAATAAACTTCTGAAGTCTTTTTGTTTCCAAAAGATAAAAGTTTAAATATATCCATAGTTATAAATATAATTGGTTTTTTTAAAAGAACTGCGTATTTTGTTGAGAGAGAAGTGTGAGCAAAAACCAATTTTGAATTTTTCACTAAATTATAAGTATTATCATAAATGAATCTCTTTTTTATGGGTCTGTCTGATATATTTCTTCGAGGGTGAGCTGCAACAATTAATTTTGTTTTCTTATAATTTGATAAAAATACATTAAATAATCTATTTAGATTATTCCAGTATATTTCTTTATTTAATTTTCGTGAGCCTTTATAATTAAGTTTATGGTCAAAACTACCTTCTAAAACTTGATCAAGAAACACAATATATTTTTTTTTTTTTGATAGTTTTTTTAAATATATAAATTTTTCAAATTCAGCACTGTCAATTTTAAATACACAATTCGTATTAAATTTTCTTTGAAATAATTGGTAAGTAAAATTATTTCCTGCAAATAAAATTGAAGGTCTAGCTTGAATAAATTCATTTATTTTGAAAATAATTTTTCCCCTAAGAAAATTGAATGTTTTTTTTAATAATAGTGTTTTATTATTTATAATTAAATCATTAAAAACTTGAAAAAATGTTAACTTTAGATCAGGATCTAAGCCTGGATGAACATAAATTTTTTTTCCTCCAACTTGTGAAAAATACCTATCTAATGTCGAGGAGAAAATTGATTTGTAACCAATATGATTTAAGTAATAAAATTTTTTCGGAATTTTTTTTATTTCTTTTTTTAAATCCCTAAATGAATTTATTTCAATAAAATTATTTCTTTTAATTTGCCTAAATCCTTTTAGTGAATATGTTTTTTTTATATCTTTATTAATTATATTTAAAACATTCCAATACACTATCTTCCATTTTTTAAATTTTGTGTCTAAACCCATGCGAACAACAGTATGTTTTGTCAATGGATTCGCTTCAATTACGATTAAAATTTTTTTTTTTCGATAGTTCATTTGTAAGGTTGTAAAGAATTGATTTAAGGGTGCTTTATAATTTTATTTTTATCTAGTTTATAAACTTGATCAAAAACACTTAGATTTCCAGTTCTGTGAGTTATAAAGATAATTGTTTTTGTTTTTTTTAATTCTAATAATGTGTCTAGTAGTTTTCTTTCGGTTTCAATATCTAGTGCACTCGTAGCTTCATCGAAAACTATTATTTCAGGATCATTGTAAAGCGCCCTTGCTATACCAATCCTTTGTCGTTCTCCGCCAGAAATTTTTATACCTCTTTCCCCAACTACTGAAATTATCCCATTTTCTAAATTATTTATAAATTTTTTAAGTTGAGATTTTTCTATTGATTGAAAGATTTTTTTTTCTGAAATATCTTTTTCATCTAGACCAAAGGCTATATTCTTTTTTATTGTATCATCAATTAAATAAAGATTTTGAGGAACATAGCCTAACTTACGTTTCCAAGATGTTATGTTTTCGTAGATATTTTTTCCATCCAAAAAAATTTTACCACTCTCTGGTTTTAATAAGCCCATAAAAATATCTACCAACGTGCTTTTTCCGGCACCAGTCTCTCCGATAATTCCAACAAATTGATTTTTTTTAATTGAAAAGTTTAAATCATCAAGTACCGCTAGTTCAGTATTAGGATAACTAAATTTAATATTTTTGAAAGTTATTTCAGATTTAAATTCTAAATTTTTATTTTCTAAATTGTTCTTTTCATTTCTTAAACTTAAATTATCCTCTAAGTCTTTAGAGATATTATTGATAGCTGGCTCTGAAAATCTAATACTTTGCAACGCATTTAAAATTCTATTAATCGATGGAATAATTCTTAAAGAGGCTACTAAAAAAATACCAATGGTTGCAATTATAGAATTAGTTTCTATGGATTTCGACGCCAATGAAAAAATGACTACAACTATAATTAATATCGTAGTTAATTCAAACCATACTCGTGGTAATCTTTGTAAAAAGTGAATTTTATAAGTTGCTTTCGAAGAATTAACACTATTTTCATTAAAAATTTTTACAAAATTATTTTGTGTGTTGTTAATGATTATATCTTTTACTGCCCCTAAACCTTGCATAAGTGATTTCATAGTTAATTTTTGTGCTATCTCTCTTTTTTTTCCTATTTTAGTCGTCAAGTTTTTTATTCCCAGATAAAATATCAACGAAAGAATAAAACCAATAATTAGAACTAATGAGGTTTCAAAAGGCTTCAAAATAAATAAAAATAAAATTATACCTAATAAAATCAAAGACTCGGTTATGAGAGCACTTAAACTAATTATCGCATTTCCATAATAAGAAGTTTCATTCATTATTTTATGCATTAATACTGAGGAATTGTTCTGAATATGAAACATATAATTATTATTTAAATATTTTTGAAATAGTCTTACACCTAAATTAAATCTTACATCATATGCAAATTTGCTCTCAAGCCATCCATAAAAAACCAAATAAATATTTTTAAAAAAGTAAATTACAACTATAAAAAACAATATTAGGTTTAAACTACTCATATTTTCCAATATTTTAAATTTTGTCGTAAAGTTTAAAATTTGGATTTCCGAAATTAAAAGGTTTTCGTTAGTAAAATATGATATCAGTGGTAATAGGCTACCAATGCCTATTGTTTCAAATATCATAGCAACTATCATTAATAATACTAAAGTATTAAACTTTTTTCTTCTGTCCTTATCTAAAATTTTTAAAATTTTTTTTATATTTTGAAACATTAATTATATGGTTGAGAAATTGATATACTTTTTAAAATTATATATATTAATTAATTTTTCTTTTAACTGATTTTGCTACTAGCCGTGTGTTTTTGATTAATTTATTAAACTCTTTAAAATTAAGAGGTTGTAAAGGATCTACTAAAGATTTTTTCGGGTTAGGGTGCATTTCGAGAATTAAACCATCACATCCAGCAGCAACAGAGGCAAAAGTTAAACTTGGCACCCAAGGTGCCCAAAAAGAAGCGTGACTTGGGTCACTTATTATTGGGTATTTTGAAATTTCTTTGAGTGCAGGAATTGCCTGAATGTCTAAGGCAAATCTAGAAGTATCTCTATGAGTATGTGGAATTGAAATTCCTCTTTCACATAAAATTAATCTGTTATTTCCTTCAATTAGAATATGTTCTGCAGCTCCTAAAAAATCTCTAAGGCTCGAACCAAAATGTCTTTTAAGAATTATTGGGAACCCTGTTTTTGCTACTTCTCTCAATAATTCAAGATTCTGCATATTTCTAGATCCAATTTGTAAAATATCCGCTGTTTTACATACTCTATCTATGAATCTTATTTCTGTAAGTTCTGTAACAACTTTTAAATCAAACTCCCTCTTAATAGTGTCCATCCATTTCATGCCTTGTGATTGTGTTTCGCTATATTGTTTTGATCTGTAAGGAAATGTAAGCGGTTTATACGCATGTCCACGGATTAATTCAATCTTATTTTTTTTTAAAACTTTTGCTACTTTTCTCATTAATTCTAAACTTTCTACTCCGTTGGGACCGGCTATAATTGGTATATTTTTACCCCCAAATTCAATATTTTTGCTTATCTTTACAATTACTTTTTTTTTTGCTGTAGAAAGTTTCAGCTTATTTTTAATATCGTCTTTAGTAATATCTTTTGAAGGAAATTTATTAGATAAATTTTTAACAAATTTTTTTGTCATAAAAGTTATTTTACCTTAAATTCTTTGTCTTTAACAACTTGATAGTTATCTTTTTTAAAAATAGCTGTATAAATTGAGTGAATAATTTCAAGTACATATTTATTATTCTCTATATCTAATTTTTTTTCTGATTTATTTTTGTTTTTATTTAAAAAATCCAAGAGTAATTTTTTATGCCCATTACCCATTCCTGATCTTGGCCCAAGTCCTAGTTTGAAATTTTCAGAATTTTTTACGTCGTTTTGTAAGTTATTTTCATTGAAATAGAATATTTTATTCAAACTAATACCTTTGATCAAAAATCTTCCTTTCTCACACAAAACATCAATCGACATTCTATAATCTCTGTTTGCCCTGGTTGTTGCTTTAAGATTTGATATAACTTTATTTGTATGATTAAGATTTACACTTATTAGATCTTCTGCTTGCAATTTATCTTTTGAAAATCCAGCTACAACATTAAAATTTTTTATCTTTCCAAAAAAATATATAATCACATCTAAAAGGTGAATTGATTGATTGAACAATACACCCCCATCAGTCCGATATTTTCCCCTCCAGGATGTGGAGTAATATTTTTTATTTCTATGCCAATATAATGCTGCATCAACAAAAAAAGTTTTGCCAAATCTTTTCTTTTCAAGGATTTTTTTACCTTGAATAATTGACTTGTTGTATCTGTTTTGAAAAGCGACCCAGCATTTAGTTCTGTTCTTTGTTTTTAGTTTAATTAATTCTTTTGAATGTTTTAATGAGATGACAAATGGTTTTTCAATTAAGGTTGGAATTTTTTTGCTTAAAAAAAATTTAGCATACCTATAATGGCTTCCTGAAGGTGTGCAGATTATAGCATAATCTATTTTAAA
>MDTG01394577.1_pt1 | contig 11174 bp, 10 predicted proteins | sample 811421 | NCBI WGS metagenome assembly MDTG01 (sample SAMN05326645, study PRJNA326480) | marine metagenome | isolation source: seawater | place: Pacific Ocean: South East | collected 2011
CAGTGTTGTTGTTGTTTTGACATTTTTTTGCCTCCCTATAGGTTAAAAGATGAAACATTACTTAAAATGAAGTAGATTGAAAGCCTTAATATTATCGAAATTAGGGCTTTTTTGCAGTATAATACAACCAGAGGTATATAAATGGTATTAAAATATAAATTCAATCTGAAAGATATAACCCTCGAGGATTTCAAAATTTATTTCCTAGCATTATTTAAATCTATATTACCTAAGAGAAAAATAAAAAATTTAGCTGATTTGGAATCTTTTATTCAAAAAAAGTCTGCATGGGTTTCACAAGTTACACTTTATAGTTACTTGAAAACTAGAATGGGAACTAAGTACGTTCTTCATTTCGACAATGAGAAGCTTTTATCTTCAATTAATAAGGCAAAATGGAATATTTACTCTGTTGCTCTTCAAGATTTAACTTTTTTTAGCTTTTCCTATTTGAATTCTATGTTTAATTATGAAGATATAATTAAATCAAAAGATATTTTTAATTCAATTTTAGAAAATGAAAAACAAAATGGAATGCCAGAGGAGATAATTAATAGTGCAAGGATATCTTTCGATGAGCGATTTCAAAAAGTAAATTGGAAAGATCATTATAAATCTTTACCGTTTAATGATAGTGCTTTAGCTTTATATAAGTGGGCTCCGATAGCAGATGAACTTAAAACTTTGGACAGAAAAATTGTTTTAAATTCGATGATTTTAAAATGGGATAATATTAAAGAAGAATTTTCTAAATTAATAAATTTTTAGGTATTTTTTCTTTCGTTTACCAAACTTTCCACTACACTTGGATCTGCCAAGGTTGTCGTATCCCCAAGTTGCTCATGTTCATTCGCTGCAATTTTTCTTAGAATTCTTCTCATTATTTTACCAGATCTTGTTTTTGGTAAACCAGGAGAAAAATGGATTAAGTCTGGTGTTGCAATAGGACCTATTTGTTTTCTTACCCAAAGTTTTAGATCTCTCTCCAATTCTCCACTAGGATTTTCACCTACATTTAAAGTTACATAACAGTATAAACCATTACCCTTAATGTCGTGCGGATATCCCACAACTGCAGCCTCTGCAACTTTTGGATGAGCCACAAAAGCACTTTCGATTTCTGCAGTTCCTAAATTGTGTCCAGATACTATAATTACATCATCTACTCTTCCAGTTATCCAATAATAACCATCTTTATCTCTCCTACAACCATCACCAGTAAAATACTTACCATCAAATTGAGAAAAATATGTCTCAATAAATCTGTTATGATCACCATAAACTGTTCTCATTTGACCAGGCCATGATTGAGAAATACACAATCTTCCCTTAGCCTCTCCTTTCAAAACTTTCCCATCTTGATCAACTATAACAGGTTTAATTCCGTAAAAAGGTTTTGTTGCAGAACCAGGTTTTAAATCAATCGCACCAGTTTGTGGACTAATTAATATACCTCCAGTTTCGGTTTGCCACCAAGTATCTACGATTGGACATTTACCATCTCCAACTGTTTTGTAATACCATTGCCATGCTTCAGGATTTATTGGTTCTCCTACTGTACCAAGTAATTTGAGACTTTTTCTTGAGGTTTTTTTAACAGGACCATCACCCTCTCTCATCAATGCTCTTATCGCAGTCGGAGCAGTATAAAAAATATTTACTTTATATTTATCAACTATCTGCCACCATCTTGAGCTATCTGGGTAAGTTGGTATTCCTTCAAACATTATAGTTGTAGCCCCATTTGCTAGAGGCCCATAAATTATATAGCTGTGACCAGTGATCCAACCAATATCAGCAGTACACCAATATATATCTTTTGGTTTGTAGTTAAAAATATATTGATGGGTCATCGAAGCATAAACCATATAACCACCTGTTGTATGTAAAACTCCTTTTGGCTTTCCAGTGGAACCAGATGTGTATAAGATAAAAAGAGGGTCTTCAGCATTCATTTCTTCAGGCTCACAAGTTGTTGAGGCTTTTTTTATTATTTCATGATACCAAACGTCTCTACTCTCATCCCAATTTACTCTGTTACCTGTCCTTTTTACAACAATACACTTTTTTACGTTTGGACAGTTTAATAAAGCTTCATCAGTTATTGACTTTAATGGAATAATTTTACCTCCTCTAAGACCTTCATCAGCAGTAATTACATAATCAGATTTACAATCATTAATTCGTCCTGAAATACTGTCAGGCGAAAAACCACCAAAAATTATTGAATGTATGGCTCCAATTCTTGCGCACGCTAACATAGTGTAAGCTAGCTCAGGAATCATTGTTAAATATATTGTTACCCTATCACCTTTTTTAATTCCTAAATCCTTTAAAGCATTTGCAGTTTTTGATACTTCATTGTGTAGTTGTTTATAAGATATTTTCTTTTGTACTTTAGGATCATCACCAACCCAAATGATTGCAGTTTTATCCTTATTCTTTTTAAGATGTCTATCTATGCAGTTTGCAGAAGCATTTAAAGTACCATCGTAAAACCATTTTATATGAACATCTGTTTTACTATATTTTACATCTTTAATTTTTTTGTATGGTTTTATCCAAGTTATTCTTTTTCCCTCTTTTTTCCAAAAATCATCGTTATGTTTAATTGAGTCACCGTATTTTTTTTCATATTGTCTTTTATTAACGAAAGCTTTATTAATCCAATCGGACTTTGTCTGATAAATAAGCTCTTGAGAAAGATTTTTATTTTTTACTTTCTTTGTTTTTAATTTATAAGCCTTTGAATTCTTTCTTTTTTTAAAAACCCTACTTCTCTTTTTTTTAAACTTTCTCCGAGATTTTTTTTTCGGTCTTCTGGCCATTTTTTTTAATTTTTTCTAATATTACTCATCTTATTTAATATTTTCCAGCTTTTAGTATCAATTGGCATTACTGATAATCTGCTTTGTTTAATTAATGCTAAATTTTTAAGATTCCTATTTTTTTTGATCATTTCTAAAGTAACTGGTTTATTCAGGTATTTTTTAAAGCTCACTTTGACCGCTACGAACTTTTTATCTTTATCAGTAGGGTCGATAAATGACTCTTTTATAACTTCCACGACTCCTACAATTTCTTTTCCAATATTTGAGTGATAAAAAAAACAAAGGTCACCTTTTTTCATTTTCCTCAAATTTTTTGCAGCTTGAAAATTTCTTACGCCATCCCAAATAGCACCTTTTTTACCAGCTCCTTTTTGTTGGTCTATAGACCAAACATCTGGCTCTGATTTAAGTAACCAGTAATGCATATATTTTTTCCAATTTAATATTTTTTTTGTTAATATTTGTTTATGGCTAAGTTTATATTCTTATTAATTTTTTTTCTAACTAAATTTTCTTACTCTTATTCTGATGTATGGTTTACAAGCGCCGGAGACTACAACTCCTCAAAATATTCTAATCTTGATTATATTAACAAGGATAATATAAAAAATCTTGAAACTGCTTGGATTTATAAAAATGGACATGTTTCTGATAGAACTAAATCAATAAGCAACAATCAATCAACACCTATTTTTACTGGAAAGAGTCTTTTAGTTACTAGTTTAGATAATTTTGTTATTGCATTAAATCCAGAAACTGGCAAAGAGAAATGGAGACTAAAATTAAAAAGCCCAACTGGTAAAAGAGGTATGACTTTTTTTAAGGGAAATATTTTTGTTCCTAGTCTTGAGGGTGTTTACGTTATTAATGAGGAAGATGGAATTCTTAATAATTCATTTGGGGAATTTGGATTAATTGGAACTGGTGATAAAGAAGTTTCATTAGTTCCACCTATAGTCCTTGAGGATAAAATTTATATTGTCTATAAAACATTTTTATCAAGTCACAGTTTACCTTCTGGAAAATTAAATTGGAGATTACATCTAAACGGAGCTAGGGTATGGTCTGGTATTTCTTTTGACAAAGAAACAGAGTCTTTAGTTTTTGTCACAAGTAATTTAGTAAATCTTTTGGGAAATACTAACATACAGAATGATTTTTCAAATAGTGTTATAGTTGTTGACTCACAAACAGGTAAATTGAGGTGTAGATTTAAAGATACAATTCATGACCACTGGGATCTCGATATGGTTGGCAATCCGATTTTGCTTAAAAAAAAAGATCAGACCGAAAAACTTGCATACGCCTTTTCTAAAACTGGAAATACATTTGTTATAGGATTAAAAAGTTGTGAATTAAAAAATTCAAACTCTATTAACAAAATTAAAACTTCTAGTAAATCTGTTATAAAAGGTGAAACATATTCTGATTATCAGATAGAAGTTTCAAATCCTACAAATCTGATGAATTTAAAATATAACTTAGAGGACTATTTAAATTATATTTCAAAAGATAAAATTAATTTAGAATATATGAAACATAGAACAAGAAATACTAGATCAGAGACGAGTTATATTCCACTTTCTTTAGACTACGATGTTATAATGCTTGGATTGCATGGAGGACCAGAGTGGCCCGGTGGAACCAACGATAAATTTAATAACCAAATTATAATTCCTACCAATCATTACCCATGGATAGTTCGTATCTATTATACTTGCTGTAGTAAAAAAAAAGTCTCAGAAGTCAAAAGAAAATTTGATCTATCTTTAAGAAATATTACCAATTTAAAAGGGTTCTATACCTATCAAAAAAAATGTAAATCATGTCATGGTAAACGAAAAAATGGTTTCTACGAGCCAGAATTTACAGGGGATAAATATGTTCCATCCTTAAACGGAATTAGCATGATTAAAAAGTTTGAATCTTTAAAAAATTTAAAAAGTTTTAATTATGCTCATAAATATTCCTCAAAATTAAAAATTGACAAAAGTGAACTTGATTCTCTCATAAAATATTTTACTAAAAGAGACGATTATTTATTGAAAAATGATGTGTATAGACTTGATGGTAGATGGCAACTATTATTAGATAAATATGGAAATTTCGCGTCAATACCACCTCATGGTAAGATCACCTCATTTTCAATAGAGAATGGAAAAAAAAATTGGCAAGTTCCTTTTGGGGTGAAGAAATCTAAAGACAATAAACTCATATATGGTGACATGAATTTTGGAGGTTTGCTGTCCACCAAAGGAAATTTAATTTTTGCTACTGGAACTACAGATAAAAAAGTAATTGCAATTAACTCTTCAAATGGAAAAAAAGTATGGGATAAACAAATGGAGTTTGCTGGTTCATCTCCACCTATGACATATTTTTATAAAGGAGAACAGTATATAATAATAAATTCAAGTGGTGGCAGATATTATGGATATGAGAATAAATTAGGCGATGCAATATATGCTTTTAAGCTTTTATGATTAATTAATTTTATAATATAATTATATGAAAGTTGGGTAAATAAATTGATATCTGATCTTAACGAAATAATTAAACTTCTTCAACAAGGCAAAATAGAGGAGTCAAAAATTAAATGTGAAAATATAATTCAGAAAGAGGCTAATAATTCTGAAGCATTTAATGTTTTTGCCTTTATTTTATATCAACAAGGAAAATTTGAAGATGCATTAAATAATTGGCAAAATGCTATTAAAATAAACCCAAACTATATAGAGGCCTATAATGGGATCGGTAATGCTTATAAAAAATTAAATGATTTTAATAAAGCAATTCTAAATTTTAAAAAAGCAATAGAAATTAATCCAAACTATTTAGAGGCGAGATTGAACTTATCAAACGTTTTAATGCAATCAGAAAGTTTTGGGGAAGCCATCAACACATTTAATGAAGTTATTAAAATTGACCCAAATAATATTGATGCTTATTATGGGAAAGCATTAGCACTGCATAGGTTACATAAATTCAAAGAGGCAATTAAAATTTATGAAAAGGTATTAAGTATAAACAAAAACTATCCCTCAATTCATAACGACATAGGAGTAAGTCATTTACAATTAAAAAATTGGGAAGAAGCAGCTAATTGTTTTGTAAAATCAATTGATTTAGACCCTAACAATAAAAATGCATTTATTAATCTAATAAATCTTTTAACTTTTTATAGACCAAAAAAAGCAAATTCAAATTCTATTATTAAAACAAATGATTTATTGACGAAAATTAACTTTGAATATTTTCCCGATAAGAAAATTACTGATGATGAAATAATTAAATTTTATTTCAAAATTCATAATGTTCTTCAAGAACATTTTGGAGATAATAATATTGAAGAAGAGCAAATATTTAGAAGAAACAAAATAAATCTTAACTGCAAAAGACATTTTAAAGTTTTTAATAGATTTAATGTAATTCCTAATTTTTGTTTTAATTGTTACAAAATTGTTATCAGTCCAAAAAATATTATTGAACTTTTCAAAATCTATATTGTTTTTGACAATCTTAAACTAAAAAACAATAACATAAGAAAGTGTATTATCGAGTTAAGACCAAATACAGAAGGTGTTTACAAAGGTTTAATATATTGTTCAGGTTTAGAAGAGGCTGAAGAGATTTTTAATTACGTAAAACCAATTTTAGATACATCAGTAAATAATAATCTATCAGTCATTATTAAAAGAGGATGTACAGAATTCGCAAAATCCTATCCAGAGTATAAGAAAATTGATAGCTCAATGAAATACGACTCATCATGGAAAGATAAAGAAAAAATTATTGATAAAGAAAATTTTAAACAAAATAAAGAAACAGATGTAATTTTAGAAAGCACAATTCCTGGCCTAAATATAAGCGATGCACTTATTATAAAAAATTGGCTAATTTACTCAAAAAGCATTAATGATGAAAGTTTTAAAAAATTTCAAATTAATATAAATGATTCTGAATATATGAGAAAAAAGTTTTTAGGACAGATTGATTTTAGAAAACGTGAATTTAAAAAATTAAATTTAAATATATGATATTGATTTATAGTTTTACACCAGCACCTTTTAAGAAAATAGCTTTATCATCCAATGGCCATCTCGGCTTTGCTGGATAATTTAATTTATCAAAATTTTTGGATTTAAATTTTTCTAATCCAACCATCGCAATCATCGCTGCGTTATCCCCACATAAATTTTGAGGAGGAAAAATTGGTTTAAATTTATTTTCATTACTAACTTTAGTTAAAGCCTCTCTTAATTCTTTATTTGCAGCTACACCACCAGCAATTACAAAATTTTTTTCTAATGTTTTATTATTAATCTTATTATACTCTTTAAATGCTACTTTAGTTTTTACTATTAATATTTCTTTTACTGTTTCTTGAAAAGAAGCAGCTAAATCATACTTATCCTGCTCAGTTTTAATTAATTTTGAAATTTTTAAAACTGCAGTTTTTAATCCAGCAAAAGAAACATTACATCCACCTCTATTTAAGATTGGTTTAGGAAGATTAAATTTTTTAGGATCTCCTTTTTCAGCAAACTTTTCTAAATTATGTCCGCCAGGAAAATCTAAACCAATCATTTTTGCAGTTTTATCAAATGCCTCTCCGAGAGCATCATCAATTGTGGTCCCTAATCTTTTATATTTTCCCAATTTTTTAACACTTAAAAATTGAGTATGACCACCAGATATTAAAAGTAACAAGTATGGATATTCTAAATCATCAATTAATTTTGGACTTAAAGCATGGCCCTCTAAATGATTAACGGCTATTAGAGGTCTATTTAAACTAAAAGAAATTGACTTGGCAAAATTTAGACCCACTGATAAACACACAATAAGTCCTGGGCCTGCAGTAACAGCTACTGCATCTATTTCTGATAAATTTTTACCACTTTCATTAATGGCTTTTTTGACAATAAGGTCAATTTTTTCAATATGTGATCTAGCAGCTAACTCTGGCACAACACCACCAAATTCTTTATGAACATCAATTTGACTTGATACGACATTTGATAAAATATCTGGGCTAATAGCATTATTTTCTTGAATTACTGCTGCTGCAGTTTCATCACAACTTGTTTCGATGCCTAAAATTATAGTTTTTTTTTTCATTATTCTTTTTCAAAGATATTACAATTCAGATATAAAATTTCAGTATAAAATTATCTATGATTAAAAAAAAAATTATAATTGGATCAAGAGGTAGCAAATTAGCATTAATATATGCAGAAATTGCAAAAAAAAAATTATATGATTTAAAAGATAAATTTAATATTGGGGAAATTTCGATTAAAAAGATTAAGACTGATGGTGACGAAATTCAAGATACAAGGTTGTCTGATACAGGGGGGAAAGGCTTATTTTTAAAAAAAATCGAGGATGAGTTAATAAATAACAAAATTGATTTAGCAGTGCACGCTTTAAAAGATATGCCTTCAATTGAGACCGATGGGTTAATAACTAAATGTTTTTTAGAGAGAAATGATGCCAGAGAGGTTTTGATTAGTAAAAATAAAAAAATATTAAAGGATCAAAAAAAAGGTGCATTAATTGGGACATCATCTTTTAGAAGAGAGTTCCAGGTTAAGTATATTAGAAACAATTTAAATTTTAAGCTTATTAGAGGAAATGTTGATACAAGAATAAAAAAATTGAAAGAAGGTTTGTACGATGGAATTATTTTATCATTAACTGGAGTAAAATTTTTAGGATTGGAAGAAAACATTTCTCAAGTTTTTTCTACTTCAGATATTATACCTAGTGTTGGACAAGGGGTAATAGCGTTACAGTGTCGTAAAAATGATTTAGAAATTCAAAATATTTTAAAAAATATTAATCATGTTCAGACAGAACTATGTGTAATCACAGAAAGAAATATTTTAAAAATTTTAGAAGGAGACTGTGATACAGCAATAGGTGCTTATGCAAAATTAGAAAATGGAAAGATTTCTGTTGAGGCAGAACTTTTCTCTTTAGATGGGACTAAAAGATATTTTGTTAAATCGTCGAAAGAACCACAACATGCAGAAAAACTTGGAAAAGAAGTTGGAAGAATATTAAAAGAACGATCAAATAATTCTTATAAAAAATAATATGCATATTTTATTAACACGTCCTTTTGATAATGCTAGTGAATTAATTTTTAGATTTAAATCATTGGGCCATGTAGTCTCAAATATACCCGTAATATCAATTAATAAAAAAGAATATTCAAAATTAGATTATTCTCAGTTTAAAGGAATAATTTTCACTAGTTCAAATGCAATTAAATTTTTAGACACAAAACCTTTAGATAAAAATATTAAATGTTTTTGTGTTGGAGAGGCTACAGAATTTGTTGCAAAAAAAAAAGGATTTCAAAATATCTTTTCAGCTGAAGGTAGTGTCTTTAATTTAAAAGAAATAATTATGCAAAACTTTAAAAGCTCAGAAGGTAAGTTACTCTATGTAAGTGGCGAAATTATAACATTTGAATTAGATAAATTTTTAATTTCAGAGGGTCTTAAAGTAGATAGAATCATAAATTATACCTCTAATGCAGTAGAAAATTTTGATGAAAATTTGATTAATGATTTGAAAAATAACATTCCAGACATAGTTTATATTTACTCAAAAAATAGCGCTTTAAGCTTTAAGAACTTAATAAAAAAGTACGACTTGCAAAATCAATGGATGAACACTAATTTGATGTGTATAAGTGAAATAACATCTTCAGTCTTGAATGACATTAAATGGAAAAAAATTTTTTTATTTAATCCTGGAGAGGAAGAGTATTTATTATATAAAATTTAATTATGGAATTATTCGAAAATTTTAAAGAGCTGTTTTTATCTGTTTGGGATAGAGGAATTTTAGGAATTGATATTTTTGAAATTTTAATTGGTCTTGGTATTTTTTTAATATTTTTAATTTTTAGGGGGTTAATAAGTAAATTAATAATAAAAAAATTAGAAGTTATTTCAAAAAGAACAACCAATCAACTGGATGACACTTTTGTAAAATCTATGATTGGACCAGCCAGGTTTTTACCTGTTGTTTTAGGTTTTTTTATTGCTAGCTATTACATGTCTTTTGAGGAGGATAGTAGAGCATTTATCGAAAATATAAATAGAACTCTTATTACAGTTTTACTTTTTTGGATTATTCATCAAATTATAGAACCTATTTCTTACATATTAAGTGGTTTAGGTAAGATTTTAACTAGGGAATTAATTGGATGGATTATTAAATCACTAAAAATTTTAATCTTTATTTTAGGTGCAGCTGCTGTTTTAGAATTATGGGGTATTAAAATTGGACCAATTATAGCTGGGCTTGGATTATTTGGAGTAGCTGTTGCGTTAGGTGCACAAGACTTATTTAAAAATTTAATTTCAGGAATTTTAGTTCTAGTTGAAAAAAGATTTAAAATGGGTGACTGGATTTTAGTAGAGGGGATAATTGAGGGTATAGTTGAGAGAATTGGTTTTAGATCTACTACAATAAGAAAATTTGATAAATCGTTAGCAATAATACCTAATTTTCAATTTGCTGAAAATGCAGTCATAAATGTTAGTCAGACTACGAATTGGATTATAAGTTGGGTAATTACATTGCAATACGATACAACAGTAGATCAACTCAAAATTATAAGAGATAAAATAGAGGAATATATAAAGTCACATAAAGATTTTGACTCTAAAATTGGATACGCAGTTCGCGTAGATAAATTCTCAGATAGCTCAATAGATATGTATGTACGGTGTTTTACCAATTCAAATAGTTGGGAAAACTGGCTAGAAGTTAAAGAGAGACTAGCGATTGAGATAAAACAAATTGTCGAAAAAAATGGTGCTTCTTTTGCTTTCCCAAGCCAATCTATATATGTCGAAAAAAAATGATTGCTATTTTTTATTTAGTATTACAAGTTTTAAAGCTATATTCTTACGTAGTAATTGCAAATGTTGTAGTAAGTTGGTTAGTTGCTTTTAATGTTTTAAATACATCTAATAGATTTGTATATGCGATTTTAGATTTTACGTATCGATTAACTGATCCTATTTTGAACAGAATCCGTAGATTCCTTCCTAATCTTGGTGCATTTGATATCTCACCTATAATCCTTCTTTTATTGATATGGTTCATAGAAATGTGTATGAAGCTTTATATAGCGCCAATTTTATTTAATTAATACATGATACTTATAGATGGAAAAAAAATAGCTGCGGAATTAAGGGAGGAACTCAAGCAAGAAGTTTCTGAATTAAAGAAAAAATTTAGTAAAGTACCCGGTTTAACAGTAATATTAATTGGTGATCTTACACCCAGCCAAATTTATGTAAGAAACAAAGAAAA
>MDTG01164045.1_pt1 | contig 11173 bp, 12 predicted proteins | sample 811421 | NCBI WGS metagenome assembly MDTG01 (sample SAMN05326645, study PRJNA326480) | marine metagenome | isolation source: seawater | place: Pacific Ocean: South East | collected 2011
GGACAATTAATTATTCCTATAATAGGTTTATTATTATGTAAAAGAGCTATCAAAGTTCCAAAATCTTTATGGCCTGCAATAAAACTTCTTGTTCCGTCTATTGGATCAATTACCCAAAGGAATTCTGATTCAATATTTTTAGAATCAAACTCTTCTCCAAGTATCCCATGACTTGGATATCTTTTATTAATTAATTCTCTAATTTTTAATTCTACTTCTTTATCTGCTAAAGTAACAGGACTGTTGTCTTCTTTACTATCTATATTTAAAGGAGTTCTGAAATATTTTTTTATAATTTTTTCTGATTCATCAGCAAGTAAGTTTGCAAAATCTGTAAATTCTTTTTCGAGAGAATTTTGTATCATTTATCTAATAAATCAAAAAAAAATTAAGGTAAAGGTGCAGGATCATCTGAATTTTCTCTTAGCCAAAAAATTAAATCTGCCCTGTCTTGAGCATTTTTTAAACCTGCAAAATTCATTTTTGTTCCTTCAATGTATTTTTTTGGCTTATAGAGAAAATAATTCAACTCTTCGTATCCCCATTTTCCACCAGATTCTATTAATGCATTAGAATAAGCAAAACCATCAATACCACCTTTTGGTCTATTGATTATATTCCATAAATTTGGACCTACTTTTGATTTACTATCCTTTTGTGGGTTATGACATGTTCCACATTTTTTATATATTTTTTCTCCATTTTCTAATGATGCATTTATCAACAAAGGTAAAATTGGTTCTATAGCCAAATCTTCTGAAGCAGTTTGATTTAAAGTTTCACTAGATTCCTCAGGTATTTCTATTTTATAAGCAGTCTCTTTATTTTCTTCAACTTTAATAAGAATATTTCCTATGAAACCAATGAATATGAATAATATGACAGCTATTATTATTGAAGCAATAATTTTATTAAAATCAAGCCAAGACATGTTATTAAACATATATAGATTTTTTTCGATTATGAATACTATTCAAATCTGTTTAATAAATTTTTTTTTGCATAAATGTCGCTTTAAATAATGAAAACATTAATTGCAATTCCAGCTCGTATGGCTTCAGTTAGATTTCCTAACAAACCTATGATTATGATAGATGGAAAACCAATGATACAAAGGGTTTGGGAAAAAGCAATAGAATCGAATTTGGGAAAAGTTATTGTTGCATGTTGTGAAGATGAGGTTTTTAACTTAATAACATCAATAGGGGGCCAGGCAATTTTAACAAATCCTGATTTACCTTCTGGAACAGATAGAGTTTATGAAGCTATAAAAAACTTAGATGGCATTTCTCAGTATGATAGCATTATTAATTTACAGGGTGATATGCCTTTAATTAGATCTAATGATATTAGTAAAGTTAATATTTCATTAAAACAAGGTTTTGATATAGGAACACTTATTACAGATTTAACAAATATTGAAAAAAAAGATCCTAATATAACAAAAGCAAAAATAAATTGGATAAAAAAGTATTTGATAGGTAAGGCCATTGATTTTGATAGATCAATAAATAACACAATTAACGCATATCATCATGTAGGTATTTATAGCTTTAGATTTGATAGTTTAAAAAAATTTGTATTTTTGTCTCCAAGTAAAAATGAAAAAAAACTAAAATTAGAACAAATGAGGGCTATTGATGCAAATATGACCATTGGAGTTAGTTATATCAAAGAAGTTCCATTAAGTGTTGATACTAAGGAAGATTTATTTTATGTCGAAAAATTAATTAAAAATTACAATGAACAAAATTAAATCTTTTTCTTTCCAAGGTGTAAATGGGGCTTATAGTGAGTTAGCAGGTAAGGAAATTTATCCAGATGCATCTTCGATAGCATGTAAAACATTTGAAGAAATGTTTGAGTGTGTTAGACAAAACAATGCAGATGTTGCAATAGTTCCTATTGAAAATTCTAGAGCTGGAAGAGTAGCTGATACCCAATCATTGATTCCAGAATCTAATCTTAAAATAATTGGAGAATATTTTTTGGCTGTTAATCATTGTTTATTAGCGCCCAAAGGTTCTAAGATTGAGAATATAAAAAAAGTTTATAGTCATGAACAAGCGTTAGCTCAATGTAGAAACAATTTGTTAAAGAATAAAAAAGAGATGATAGTTGTTGCTGATACAGCAGGAGCCGCTAAAATGGTATCTGAAAATAATAATATAGAAGAGGCAGCTATAGCTTCTGCACTGGCTTCAAAAATTTATAATCTTGAAATTATAGAATCTAATATTCAGGATTCAGATCATAATGTAACTAGATTTCTATTGATGGCAAAAGATATGGAAATTGTTAACAAAAAAGATCAAAAAATAATGACAACTTTAGTTTTTCAGGTGAGAAGTATACCTGCATCATTATATAAGTCTCTTGGAGGCTTTGCTAGCAATGGAGTCAATATAACAAAATTAGAAAGCTACATTCACCCTCAGGGATTTGATGTAGCTCAATTTTATATTGATTTTGAAGGACATCCTGAGGAAAAATCTGTTAAACTTGCCATAGAGGAAATGAAATTTTTTTGTAAGAAAATTAATATATTAGGCGTATATAAAATGTCTGATTTTAGAGAAAAATAATTTTTTATACTGAGTGTTTTTTCTATTCTAATGATGGTATATTAAGAAGGGAAGGTTGAGTGGGCATATAACTTGCTAATCCAGCTAGGTCTGAAAAGAAGCAACTGTAACAAGCTTATTTGGGTCACTCATGCCTTCCTAATTTTTTTATGAATGAAATAATTGATAAACAAGAATATCGAGTTTTAGCTAGAAAATATAGGCCACAAAGATTTTCTGATTTGATAGGTCAACAAATATTAGTTCAAACTCTTACTAATGCAATACAAAATAATCGTATTGCCCATGCTTATTTGTTAACTGGAGTAAGAGGTATTGGAAAAACTACCACGGCAAGATTAATTGCTATGAGTTTAAACTGCGAATCTAGAGATTCTAATTCTCATGAACCATGTGGAAGTTGCGACTCCTGTAAATCTATTAGAGATGATCGTAATATGGATGTTATTGAAATGGATGCTGCAAGCAAAACAGGAGTAGATGATATTCGGGAAATCATAGATAATATAAAGTACAAACCAGTTAATTGTAAGTATAAAATATTTATTATTGATGAAGTACATATGTTATCTAAAAGTGCTTTTAATGCATTACTGAAAACATTAGAGGAGCCTCCTGAACATATAAAATTTATATTTGCAACAACAGAGTCTAGAAAAATTCCAATTACAATAATATCTCGTTGTCAAAGATTCGATCTTCACAGAGTAAGTAATAATGATTTAAATTCCCATATAGATTCAATTGCCCAAAAAGAAAAAATCAAAATTAATCAAGATGCTATTTCATTAATAGTAAGATCTTCAGATGGATCTATTCGAGATGGTTTAAGTTTATTGGACCAAGCTATTGCTTCAGAGAATGAAACAATTACTGCTAAATCAATAATACAGATGTTGGGCTTGGCAGATAGAAGTAAAATTTTTGAATTATTGAATTCAATATTTGAAGGAGATGCTCCCAAATCTTTATTTATATTTAATGAACTTTATAATTCTGGAGCTGATATTTTAATGATTTTTGATGAAATGCTTAAAGTTACACATTTTTTAACAAAATTAAAAATATCTCCAGAGATAAAAGATGATTTGCAAATACCAGAACAAGAACGAAAAATGGGTTTCGAGATTTCAGAAAAAATTTCCATTTCTTCTTTAGGTATTATATGGCAAGTTCTTTTTAAAGGTTTTCAGGAATTGCAATCAGGTTTTAACCTCTACCAACTTGGTGAAATTTTAATAATAAGGTTAATATATTTATATGATGGTCCAAATCCTGATGATTTAATAAGAAAATTAGAAAAAAATAATGAGAAGGATAATTTAGACTCAAAATTAGAAAAAAATATTCAATCAAAATCTGAAGATGCTTCAATAATTAATAATGATAAAGGCATTATTGAAAGTCATAAAAATTCTAAAATTAGTAATTTGTCAATTAAATCGTATAGACAATTAGTTGATTTGTTTTATCAAAAAAAAGAAGGAATGCTTTACACATATTTATACAATAATGTAAAAATCATTTCATTTAAAGAGGGTGAGTTTACTATTAATACCGATTCTATAAAAGATCCTCATTTTGCCCGAACAGTTGCTAAATTTGTATCTAAGTGGACTGGTAGAATTTGGCAAGTTACAAGCTCATCAAGCAATATTGGAAAAACTTTATATGAAGAAGATTTAATAAATCAACAAAAAGAAATTGAAATTATGAAAAATGATAAAGAAATAAAAGAACTTTTAAATAAATTTGACGATGTAAAAATACATTCAATTACTGAAATAAGTGAGACAGCGGATGAAGCAAATATTAATGATATTCAAAAAATTAAGGAGAAGTAATGGTTAATATAGGAAACATGATGAAACAAGCTCAAGAAATGCAAAAAAAAATTGCAGAAGTCCAAGAAAGATTAGAATCAATTGAAGTAGAAGGTGTTTCTGGTGGGGGCATGGTTAAAGTTGTATCTTCAGCAAAAGGTAATATTAAAAGCATATCATTGGATCCATCTTTAATGAATGAAAAAGAAAAAGATATAACTGAAGATTTGATAGTTGCAGCTATAAATGATGCTAAAAAGAAAGCTGAAGAAGCTACACAAGAAGAAATGAAAAATGTTACTGGTGGTTTGTCTTTACCTCCTGGAATGAAACTACCTTTTTAAAATTTTAATCAATGATCAGCTCTGAAATTGATAGATTGATTAATGAAATTTCTAAACTTCCAGGTTTAGGAAGAAGATCAGCGGAAAGAATTACTCTTTACTTATTAAATAATAAAAATCATTCCTTAGTTCCATTATTAAAGATATTAGAAGAATCAAAACAAAAAATTATTAATTGTGAAACTTGTGGAAATATAGATACAGTAAGTCCATGTAATTTGTGCACTAATCCAAAGAGAGATTTACATACTATTTGTGTTGTTGAAGATATTTCTGATCTATGGACTTTTGAACGAATTGGAAATTATAATGGCGTGTATCATATCCTCGGAGGAGCATTATCTGCTATAAATGGTATTGGGACTGATGATTTAGCTATTACAAAACTTATTGATAGAATTAATAAACAAAAAGCAAAAGAGGTAATACTTGCTTTAAGCACAACTATTGAAGGCCAAACTACTACTCATGTAATTTCTGATAAACTTGAAAGTATAACTGGTATAATTATTTCTAGATTAGCACAAGGAGTTCCTATTGGAGGAGAAATGCATTATTTAGATGAGAATACGTTGAATGCAGCTTTTCAGTCTCGCAAAAAAATAAATTAATTATTAATGAATAGTATACTTATAGTTCCAGATCTAAAATTACGTCAAAAAACGAATAAAATTACTAAAGTGACTAGCAATGAAATTGATATATCAAAAAAAATGATGGATTTAGTTCAAATAGCGCCTGGAGTTGGATTGGCTGCTAATCAAATTGGGATACTTAAGAGTATTGTAGTGATAAATATTATAGATGAAGAATCTAAATTAGATAAAAGATATAGTTTGTTTAATCCAAAAATTAATTTTTTTTCTGAGGAAAAGGTTTTTATGGAAGAGGGGTGCTTATCTTTACCGCAACAATTTGCAGAAATTGAAAGATCAAAAAATATAGAAATAGAGTATTTAAATGAAAATAATAAACTAATCAAAGCAGAAAAATCTGGATATGAGGCAAGAGTAATACAACATGAAATTGATCATTTAGAAGGAAAGCTTTTTGTTGATTACTTATCCTCTTTAAAGAGAAATAAGATTCTTAAGCGAATAGAAAAATTAAAAAAATTAGGTGAATTATAATGTTCCAACAAAAAATAGTTTTTATGGGCTCAGCTGATATTTCAAGAGAATACTTGAGATCATTATTTGAAAATCAATATAATATTATTGCAGTTTATACTCAGCCTCCAAGAAAAAAAAATAGAGGTATGGAAGTAACTAAATCACCAGTACAACTATATGCTGAAGAAAAGAATATTCGTATTCATCACCCAAATAACTTAGAATTGCAAGATGATCTAAGTGTACTTAGAGATCTTAAACCAGATATTGTAGTAGTTATGGGATATGGCATATTAATTCCAAGCATATTATTAAATATACCTAAATTTGGTTTTATTAATATCCATGTTTCTTTATTACCTAGATGGAGGGGAGCATCTCCTATAGAACATTCAATTATAAATGGCGATGAACAGACAGGAATATCTATTTTTCAATTAGAAGAAAAACTAGATACTGGGCCAATATTAAATTCTGCGAGTATCAAAATAGAAGATAGTTTTTCTAAGCATGATTTAATACTTAGGTTGAATAAATTGGGAACATCATTATTAAATGAAACCTTACCTAAAATATTTAATAATACAATTCTTATGAAAGAACAGGATGATTCTAAAGCTACTTATGCTAAAAAACTTACATCAGAATCAAGAAAAATAAATTTTAATGACAATGTAACAAATGTTTACAATCATATTAGAGCTTTTTCACCAAAGCCTTCTGCATGGTTTATACATAATAATCAAAGAATAAATATTATTAAATGTTCTATGCATATTTGCAAATCTGAGTCTTCAAAAATTTTAAATGTACAGTTCCATATTGGATGTAAAAACGGCAAAATTATTCCTCAAATAATTCAACGTGAAGGAAAAAAACCTATGGAAATAAATGAATTTTTAAAAGGATATAAATTTAAAGTAAATCAAAAAATTAATGCCTAAGTATAAAATAAATATTGAATATGACGGCACAGATTTTGTTGGTTGGCAAAAACAAGAAAATGGAATATCAATTCAATCTTCTCTAGAAGATGCTATTTATAAATTAACTAATGAAGATGTAACAATTTTTGGCGCTGGAAGAACAGATGCAGGTGTTCACGCAAAAAATCAGGTAGCTCATTTTGAAATAAAAAAAAATTTATCATTGGATAATATTCGTGATGGACTTAATCAATATTTAAAAAAACTATCAATATCTATACTAAAGTCAGAAATAGTTGATGAAAATTTTAATGCTAGATTTTCAGCAAAACTTAGAGTTTATCAATACAAGATAAAAAATAGACGTCCACCATTAACTTTTGAAAAAAATTTATATTGGGGAGTTTTTAAGAAACTTAATATTAATGATATGAAAAAAGCTATCAAATATTTTATTGGCAAACATGATTTTAATGCCTTTCGTTCAATAGATTGCCAATCTTCATCTTCTTTAAAAACTATTAATGATTGTAATATTGAAGCAGAAAATGAAAATATATTTATTAATATCTCAGCCAGATCTTTTTTACATTCTCAGGTAAGAATTATTGTGGGAACACTTGTTGAAGTTGGAAAAGGAAATATTAAACCTGAAGAAATAAAAGAAATTATTCTAAGAAAAGATAGATCTAGAGCAGGTCCAACAGCACCTGCTCAAGGTTTATACTTAATAAAAGTAGAATATTGATTTTTAAGAATAAATTTTATCAGATAGTCCGTTTATTAAAAGTACATTAGTGACAATAAATACAATCGATATGACTGTATCTTGAGTTTTATTTACAATTTTATAACTACTATCTAAAATTTTCATTCTTTGACTAATATCTATCAATAATTGGAATATAGAAACTGTAAGGCCAAATACAAAATATATCCATGCCCCTTCTACACCCCTAAATAGAAGTATTATTCCTATTAAAAGTATTGTCCAAACAAATGTTCCAACAATTCTTATTACTCCCATCGAATTTTCACCAAACTCATAGTCATTTATAAGTTGTTTAGGATTAAATGCAGTTAAAAATCCATAAAATCCAAGACCAGCTAAATTTATTAAGAACAATATTAAATAAAAAATACCATTAAAATTTTCAATCATGATAACTCCTTAAAATAAATGAGAAATAAAATAAAATAAAAAAATTTTTCATAAATTATCCACTATTAATTTTATACTATATTAAAATCTTTACAAATTTTTAAAAATTTATTTTATGATTAGATGTTAATAAATACTAATTACTTATTTATTTAAAACTTTTAATTCAAATTTATTATTTATAAAAAAAACTATTTTTTTTGTATTAATAATTTTTCCTTAATTAAAGAATTACCTGTATTCTTTTTATGATCATATGATTTATCCCAAGCAACTTGTTGCCAATTAGATAATCTACTTCTTATTAGATCGAGATTTGATTTTTTCCATTCATTTGTTGTTTCAGGATTTGTCCACATTTTTTTATCTTCACTTGTCCTCCCACATCCATAGCAAAAATCAGTAATTGGATCTGATTTACAAACAGTTATACAAGGTGATATAATTTTTTCTTCATTCATATGCTTATTAAATATATATACTTTTTCTTATATCAAATAAAAATTGAAAGATATAATAATATCTTAGATATATAATTTTAATGAAAACATTAAATAAAAAAAAAATAGATGATTCATATAAGAGAATTAAATCTATTATTTTAAAAACTCCTTTGGTAACAAATGAAACAGTAAATAGAATAGCAAATGCTAATGTTTTTTTTAAACTAGAAAATCTTCAATACACTGGATCTTTTAAACTCAGAGGCGCAAGTAATAAAATTTCTAAATTATCTGAAGAAGATAAATCAAAAGGAATAGTAGCATATTCTTCAGGTAATCATGCTCAAGCAGTAAGTTATGCTTCTAAATTATATAAAATCAGTAATACGATTATTATGCCTAAAAATGCACCAAAAAATAAGATAGAAAACACCAAAAAATATGGATCTAAAATCATTTTATATAATAATCTTTTTGAAAGTAGGGAGAAAATAGCATTAAATATAGCCTCTAAAGAAAATAAAATAGTAATTAAACCTTATGACGATCTAGATATAATTGCAGGACAAGGAACGGTTGGTAAAGAAATTTCTGAACAACTTTTAGAGTATAAAATAAATCCAGATATATATTTGTGTTGTTGCGGAGGAGGAGGACTAATTGCTGGATCTTCAACTTATATTAAAAATATTTTTCCAAAAATTAAAATTTATTCAGTTGAACCTAAGAATTTTAATGACACTGAACTTTCCCTTAAAAATAAAAAAATTATTTATAATAAAAAAAATTCAAATTCTATCTGTGATGCTCTTTTAGCTCCCAGACCTGGAAAGGTTACTTTTCCGATTAATAAAAGACTAATAACAAAAGGTATTTCAGTTACTGATCAACAAGTAAAAGAAGCTATTATTTTTTTAGCAGAAAACTTAAAAATTGTTGTTGAACCAGGTGGCGCAGTAGCAACTGCAGCATTATTAAATAAAAAAATTAAATTTGATAAAAAAAATGTTATTATAATGATCTCTGGAGGTAATATTGATTACTCTCTTTTTTCATTTATTGCTAAAAATCAAAAATGAAAAATTTAAATAAAATTCAATCTTGGCTGAAAACACAAAAAATTGATTTATTTTTAATCAATAGAACTGATGAGTTTTTTGGAGAGTATATAGCACCTTACGCTGAAAGATTAAAATGGATAAGTAATTTTTCAGGTTCTGCTGGAAGAGCAATTATATTACAAAATAAAGCTTATATATTTGTTGATGGCAGATATACTTTACAAGTTAAACAAGAAGTAAATAAAAAATATTTTAAAATAAAAGACCTACAAGATTATTGGTTAATATTAAAAAACATTATTAAAGAAGTTAATTTAGTTAGCTTAGATCCATCCCTCCATTCAATTTCTGAAGTTACTACAATAAAGAAAATATTAGGAAAAAAAAATTTAAAATTTACTAAAAAAAATCCAATTGATTTATTTTGGAGAAATCAACCTGCATATCCTAAAACTAAAGCATTTATTCATGAAAAAAAATATGCTGGCTTATCAACTAAAAATAAAATAACAAAAGTACAAAGTTTATTAAGAAAACATTCAATAGATTACTATTTTTTTACATCATTAGATTCAATTGCTTGGCTTTTAAATATTAGAGGAAATGATATAAAATATACCCCACTAACTTTATCTTATTTATTTTTGCCGTGTAATGGAAAAGCAGAAATATTTATCCATCAAATTAAAGTTGATAAAATAAAAAGAAACCTTTCTAAAATAATTAATTTCAATGATTTTAAAAAAATAGATCTTTATTTACAAAATTTGAATTCAAAAAAAATAATAGGATTTGATACATCAAAAACTAATTACTCTTTTAAAATAAAATTTGAGAATGCAAAATTAGATACATATAATTTACAGGATCCCTGCACGTTTTTAAAAGCTCAAAAAAATTCAGTAGAAATAAAAGGATCTATTAATGCAAATAAAAGAGATGGTCTTAGTTTAACTAAGTTTTTATATTGGCTTAAAAATAATATAAAAATCAATAAAACTAATGAATTAAATGCATCTAATTATTTGTATAATTTAAGGAAAAAAAACAAGTTATTCTTTTCTCTATCATTTGAAAGTATTTCAGCAGTTGGCAAACATGCTGCTATACCTCATTATAGATTAACAAAAAAAAGCAATCTTAGTTTTAAAAAAGATATTATTTATTTAATAGACTCTGGTGTTCAATATTTAGATGGGACTACTGATATAACTAGAACTATAATAATTGGCAAAGCAACCAAAGAACAAAAAGATAGATATACTAGAGTTTTAAAAGGTCATATAGCATTAGCAAGGTCAAAATTTAATTTAGACACAAAAGGATCAGACCTTGATAAATTAGCAAGAGAAAGCTTAAAAGAAATTGGATGTGATTATAATCATGGCACAGGACATGGTGTAGGTAGTTTCTCAAGTGTTCATGAGGGCCCTATTAGAATTGCTAAAAAAAATACTTCATCAAATAATCAAATTTTAGAAAAAATGATTTTTTCGAATGAGCCAGGTTATTACAAAGAAAATCAATATGGCATCAGAACAGAAAATTTAGTTCTATCATATAAAATTAATAATTCTACTCTCGGATTTAAAACTATTTCTTTAGCTCCATTTGATAATGATCTCATTGAAATAGGAATGCTAAATCAAGAAGAAAAAAAATGGTTAAATAATTATCATAAAGAGGTTTTTAGAAATTTTAGTAATAAGTTAAATTA
>MDTG01315309.1_pt1 | contig 11173 bp, 3 predicted proteins | sample 811421 | NCBI WGS metagenome assembly MDTG01 (sample SAMN05326645, study PRJNA326480) | marine metagenome | isolation source: seawater | place: Pacific Ocean: South East | collected 2011
CATCTTGAACATTTTGAGGTACTTTTGAATAATGATCAAAAAACATTGAGTATTGAGCTCTTCCCTGAGACATTGATCTTAAACTGTTAATATAACCAAACATATTTGCTAGAGGAACCATTGCCGTTATTACTGTTGCATTTCCTCTTTGCTCTTGTGTACTAATTTGACCTCTTCTACTGTTTAAATCTCCAATAACATCGCCCATATAATCTTCGGGGGTCACAACTTCAACTCTCATTATTGGCTCTAAAAGTTTCAAACCACCTTGAGTGCACGCTTCTTTAAAACAAGCTCTGCTAGCTAATTCAAAAGCCAATACGCTTGAATCAACATCATGATGTAAACCATCAACAATGGTTACTTTATAATCAATCATCGGAAAGCCAGCTAAAATTCCACTATCTGAAACTGTCTCAATTCCTTTTTCAACACCAGGAATAAATTCTTTTGGTATAGCACCTCCCTTAATTGCACTTTCAACTAATCTACCTTTGCCTGGTTCTTGAGGTTCAATGAAAAGTTTAACTTTTGCAAATTGACCAGCTCCACCACTTTGTTTCTTATGTATATATTCGAATTCAGCTGATTTCTCTATTGTTTCTCTATAAGCGACTTGAGGTGCTCCGACATTTGCCTCTACTTTAAATTCTCTTTTCATTCTATCGACGATAATATCTAAATGTAATTCGCCCATACCTTTAATTATAGTTTGACCCGATTCCTCATCAGATGAAACTCTAAATGAGGGATCTTCTTTTGCTAATCGTGCTAAAGCTTCACCCATTTTTTCTTGGTCACCTTTTGTTTTTGGCTCTACTGCTATTTCGATGACAGGATCAGGAAATTCCATCGGCTCTAATAAAACTTGATTATCCTTATTACATAAAGTATGACCTGTCATTGTGCTCTTTAATCCAGCTAAAGAAACAATATCACCAGCGTTAGCCTCTTTTATATCCTCTCTAGAGTTAGCGTGCATTAATAACATTCTTCCAACTCTTTCTTCTTTATCTGTTGAGGAGTTGTAGATTGATGTTCCAGATTTTATCGTGCCTGAGTAAATTCTGATAAAAGTTAAAGATCCAACAAAAGGATCATTCGCTACTTTAAATGCCAATGCAGAAAACGGTGAATTATCCTCAAATTTCATTTCGACTTCTTCATCAGATCCTACCTTTGTTCCTTTAATTGAACTTATATCCTCAGGACTTGGAAGGTAGTTAACAACAGCATCTAATAATGGTTGAACACCTTTATTTTTAAAAGCTGACCCAGTTAAGACAGGAACAAAATCAAAACTTAATGTTCCTTTTCTAATACATCTTATTAAATCTTCTTCTTTTATTTCATCACCGTTTAAATAACTTTCCATTAATTTTTCATCTTGTTCAACGGCTAATTCTACTAGTTCAGTTCTATATTTGTTTGAAATTTCTTTTAAATCCTCTGGAATATCCTTATATTCCCATTCTGCTCCTAAAGCTTCATTTTTCCAAATTTGAGCTTTCATTTTTACTAGATCAATGACACCACTCAAAGATGACTCTATACCTACCGGAACTTGTAAAACTAAAGGCTTTGCACCCAACCTATCTTTTATCATTTCTACACATCTAAAAAAATCTGCTCCTGTTCTATCTAATTTATTAACAAAACAAATTCTTGGAACTTTATATTTATCAGCTTGTCTCCAGACTGTTTCAGATTGCGGCTCTACTCCTGCAACACCATCAAAAACTGCTACAGCACCATCTAGAACCTTCAATGATCTTTCAACTTCAATGGTAAAATCAACATGACCTGGTGTATCAATAATATTTATTCTATGATCTTGCCAAAAACAAGTTGTGGCTGCAGATGTAATTGTGATACCTCTTTCTTGTTCTTGCTCCATCCAATCCATCGTTGCAGCTCCATCGTGGACTTCACCAATTTTATGACTTTTGCCAGTGTAATATAAAATTCTTTCAGTTGTTGTTGTTTTTCCTGCATCGATATGTGCCATTATACCAATGTTTCTATATTTATTTAATGAATGAGTTCTTGGCATATTTTTACCACCTGAAATGTGCAAAAGCTTTATTTGACTCTGCCATTTTGTGTACATCCTCTCTTTTTTTCACAGCCGCACCTTTTTTTTCGTAAGCGTCATAAAGTTCATTAAATATTTTATCAGACATATGTTTATCTTTTCTTTTTCTAGCTGAATCTACAAGCCACCTAATAGCTAAAGCTTGTGCTCTTTTACTTTTAACCTCAACTGGAACTTGATAAGTTGCCCCCCCTACTCTTCTAGATCTAACTTCAACAGTTGGTTTTATATTATTAATTGCTTCATTAAATATATTTATTGGTGCATCCTTTGATTTAGTTTTTATTTTTTCAATTGCATCGTAAACTATTTTTGCTGCAACACTTTTTTTTCCGTCATGCATTATGTTGTTAATCAATTTAGGTATTATAGTAGAATTAAATTTTGGATCTGGTGTAATACTTTTTTTTGGTTGAGTTTTTTTTCTAGACATTTTTATTTACCTTTTTTAGTTCCATATAAAGATCGTCTTTGTTTTCTATTAGCAACACCTTGTGTATCTAAATTACCTCTCAGAATATGATACCGTACCCCTGGTAAATCTTTTACCCTTCCACCTCTTATTAATACGACAGAATGTTCTTGAAGATTATGACCTTCGCCAGGTATATATGCTGTGACTTCAAATCCATTGGATAATCTTACTCTTGCAACTTTTCTTAAAGCTGAGTTGGGTTTTTTAGGTGTTGTAGTATAAACTTTTACACATACACCTCTTTTTAAAGGTTGTTTCTGTAAAGCTGGAACTTTGTTCCTAGCTAACGGTTTCATTCTTTTTTTTCTCAACAACTGGTTTATAGTTGGCATAATTTAAAATTTAAAATTTGTAATTTTTAGGACGAAACAACTGACGATTTAATTGTGGCAGCGTTTAGTGCTTTTAAGCACTACATTCCAACCAAAAAATTATCGCCAAAATACTTATAATTAGCTTTTTGTCAAACTAAAACTATTCAGGTTAGGTGTTTTTTTTATTGATTTGCTTGGCTTTCAGAAGGCTCGATCTTTTCTTGCTCAGATAAAAACTTATTATCATCCTCAAGAGCTTTTTTATTCCACTTATTTTTAATGTTTCCGGTACCGGCAGGTACTAACCTGCCCACAATCACATTTTCTTTTAAACCATTTAGTGGATCTATTTTACCTTTAATTGCAGCATCAGTTAAAACTCTTGTTGTTTCTTGGAATGAAGCAGCTGATATAAAAGATTCTGTTTGTAGTGAAGCTTTAGTGATTCCCATTAATACTCTTTCACCTAAAGCAGGAGTTTTACCATTTGATTTTAATTTTTCATTCATATTTTCAAATTTAATTCTATCAACAATCTCACCAGGCAGATAAGATGAATCCCCTGATGATTTGACCTCAACTTTTTTTAACATTTGTCTTAGAATAGTTTCTATGTGTTTGTCATTAATTACAACACCTTGTAATCTATAAACTTCCTGTACTTGGTTAACAAAATATTCTGTCAATTCTTTAATACCTAATATTCTCAATATATCATGCGGTAACGGTTGGCCATCTAATAAATATTCTCCTTTTTTAATTTTTTCACCTTGATTAAAATTTATATGTTTACCTTTTGGTATTAAATAATTAGATGATTCTGAACCATCTTCAGGAACAATTGAAACTCTTTGTTTACCTCTTACCTCTTTACCAAATATGACTTGACCGTCATTTTCAGCTATGATTGCACTATCTTTTGCTTTTCTTGCTTCAAATAATTCAGCTACCCTAGGGAGACCTCCTGTAATATCTTTAGTTTTTGTTGTTTCTTTTGGTAATCTAGCAATTACATCCCCAGCAGAAACTTTTTGACCATCTTTTACAGATAGAATTGAGTCTGGAACAAGATAATATCTTGCCTCGTTATCATCAGCTTTTTTAATTACATTCCCCTTTTCATCTCTCAATGTTATTCTTGGTTTTAAATCAGAACTTTTAGATTGTGATCTCCAATCAACTACTGATTTTGATGAAATCCCTGTTGCATCATCAGTTGTTTCTTGTAGCGAAACACCGTCAATTAAATCTACATAACTTGCTATTCCTGATTTTTCTGCAATCACAGGAGTTGTATAAGGGTCCCACTCACAAATTTTTGAGTTAGCTTTTACTTTATCTCCACTTTTAAAGAACAACCTAGAACCATAAGCAACTTTGTAAATCGCAGTCTGTACGCCATTATCATCCTCAATTGATAATTGAGTATTTCTTCCCATAACAATAAGATTTTTCTTTGAGTCTTCTAAAATATTTGAATTAATTATTTTTAAAGTCCCTTCATTTTTAGTTATTATTTGTGAATCTTGTTTTACGGAAGCAGTTCCACCAACGTGGAATGTTCTCATTGTTAATTGTGTACCTGGTTCTCCAATTGATTGGGCTGAAATCATTCCAATTGCTTCGCCTACATGTACCATTTTACCTCTTGATAAATCTCTTCCATAGCAAGTAGCACAAACACCATCTTTTGAACTACATGTCATTACTGAATAGACTTTTATAGATTTAATTCCTGCTGCATCAATTTTATCACAACCAAATTCGTCAATCATATTTAATTTATTTATTATAACTTCACCTGTTAAAGGATGTTTAACATCAGCGGCTGCAACTCTACCTAATGCTCTTTCGGATAAACTCACTACAATATTTCCACCTTCTAATATTTCTGAAAGCTCAATAAATCCTGGTTTATCGCAATTTTTTTTTGTAATTGTTAAATCCTGAGCAACATCACATAATCGTCTTGTTAAATAACCTGAACTCGCTGTTTTAAGAGCTGTATCTGCTAACCCTTTTCTAGCTCCATGAGTAGAATTAAAATACTCTAATGCTGTCAATCCCTCTTTAAAATTTGAGGTAATAGGACTTTCTATAATTTCTCCAGACGGCTTAGCGATAAGACCTCGCATTCCAGCTAATTGCTTCATTTGTGCCGCAGAACCTCTCGCACCGCTATCAGCCATCATAAAAACAGAATTAATCTTAAGACCCTCAGATGTTTTTTCTGTTGCTGAAATACCTTTCATCATTTCTCCAGCAACTTTATCTGTACATTTTGACCACGCATCAACTACTTTATTGTATTTTTCTCCTCTTGTTATTAATCCCTCTGCATATTGAGTTTCATAATCAGAAATAAGTTTCTTGGTATCATTAATTAATTGTGTTTTATTTTCTGGAATAACTAAGTCATCTTTTCCAAAAGATATTCCAGCTTTAAATGCATGTTTAAAACCCAGATCTTTTAATTTATCACAAAATATAACAGTAGTCTTCTGACCACAGAATCTAAAAACTATGTCAATTATTTCAGATACGGTTTTTTTTGGGAGTAATCTGTCAATTAAAGAAAATTTAATATCTTTATTTTTTGGTAGCAAATTTGATAATAAAAATCTTCCTGCTGTTGAAGTATACTTTTCAAATTTTTTATTTCCGTTTTCATCTAGTGTCTCAAATCTTGATATAATCGTACTGTGAACTTTAATTTGTCCAGATGATAAAGCATATTCAATTTGATCTGCATTAAGAAAATATCCAGACGGTTTGTCTGTTATTGGCTCTTGAGACAAGTAATATATTCCTAAGATCATATCCTGACTAGGAACAATTATTGGCTTACCATTTGATGGTGAAAGAATATTATTAGTTGATAACATTAAAATTCTTGCTTCTAGCTGGGCCTCTAAACTTAAAGGTACATGCACTGCCATTTGGTCACCGTCAAAATCTGCATTAAATGCGGCACACGTCAAAGGATGTAGTTCAATCGCATCACCTTCGATTAATTTAGGCTCAAAAGCTTGTACACCAAGTCTATGAAGTGTTGGAGCCCTATTTAATAATACAGGGTGCTCTCTTACTATAAGTTCTAAAGCATCCCACACAGCATTTGTTTCTTTTTCAACTAATTTCTTGGCCTGTTTTATAGTTGAAGCTAAACCTAATTTATTTAATCTTGCGTACAAAAATGGTTTAAAAAGTTCTAATGCCATTTTTTTTGGTAAACCACACTCATGAAGTTTTAAGTCTGGACCTACAACAATTACGGATCTACCAGAATAATCAACTCTTTTACCAAGTAAATTTTGTCTAAATCTTCCTTGTTTACCCTTTAGCATTTCAGCTAAAGACTTTAATGGTCTTTTCCCAGTTCCTGTTATAACTCTTCCACGTCTACCATTGTCAAATAATGCATCGACTGACTCTTGAAGCATCCTTTTCTCATTTCGCACAATTATATCAGGTGCCTTAAGATCCATTAATCTTTTTAAACGATTATTTCTATTAATTACTCTTCTATACAAATCGTTCAGATCTGATGTAGCAAATCTACCACCATCTAATGGAACAAGAGGCCTCAACTCGGGTGGTATAACAGGGACAACAGTCATTATCATCCATTCTGGCTTTTGACCTGTTTCAATGAAAGATTCTATTAATTTTAATCTTTTTATTGCTCTTTCTTCATTAACCTTTGATTTTGTCTCTTTTATATATGATGCTAAATTTTTTCTTTCATTTTCTAAATCTAAATTTTTTAACATTTCTAGTACAGCTTCAGCTCCAATACCCGCTGTGAATGCTTCTTCCCCATATTCGTCTTGATATTTCGCAAGCTCCTCCTCATTCAACAACTGATTTTTTTGTAAACCTGTTAAACCAGGCTCTATAACTATAAAATTCTCAAAATATAAAACTCTCTCAATCTCTTTCAGTTTCATATCAACTGCTAGAGCAATTCTGCTAGGAAGAGATTTCAAGAACCAAATATGAGCAACAGGAGTAGCAAGATTGATATGTCCCATTCTTTCTCTTCTCACGTTTGATTTTGTAACTTCAACTCCACATTTTTCACAAATAATTCCTCTAAATTTCATTCGTTTATATTTACCACACAAACATTCATAGTCTTTTATTGGACCAAAAATTCTAGCACAAAAAAGACCATCCTTTTCTGGCCTAAAAGTTCTGTAATTTATTGTTTCAGGTTTTTTAATTTCACCATAAGTCCAAGACTTAATTTTTTCTGGACTTGCAAGTGATATCTTGATGCTATTAAAGTTTTGTGCCTCAGAAATCTCAGAATTTTTAAATAGATCTGTTAATTCTTTTTTCATAAATTATTAGTTTAATTCTACATTTAAAGCTAAGGATTTGATCTCTTTGACCAAAACATTGAATGACTCCGGTATACCAGACTCAAAGTTTTCCTCTCCTTTAACTATTGTTTCATATACTTTCACACGTCCAGCCACATCGTCGGATTTGACTGTTAAAATTTCTTGAAGAGTGTAAGATGCACCATAGGCCTCTAGCGCCCATACTTCCATCTCACCAAATCTTTGACCTCCTAATTGAGCTTTACCACCTAATGGCTGTTGAGTAACTAAGCTATATGGCCCTGTTGACCTAGCATGTATTTTATCTTCAACTAAATGATGAAGCTTTAACATATATATAATTCCAACAGTTACAGGTCTATCAAACATCTCTCCTGTTCTTCCATCCCATAAATATGTTTGTCCGGACCCAGGTAATCTAGCTAGTTCAAGCATTTCTGTTACATTTTTTTCTTTAGCCCCGTCAAAAACAGGAGTCGAAATCGCTACACCGTTTTGTAAATTTTCACATAAATCTTTAAATTCAGTTTTACTTAATTTATCAACTTTATTTTGAAAAATTTCTTCTCCATAAACAGATTTTAAAAAATTTGAAATCTTTTCTGTTTTTTCAATTCTTTTATTATTTTCATTTACCAATCTTTTAACTTCTTCTCCAAACTCTTTGCATGCCCAACCTAAATGTGTTTCTAAAATTTGACCAACGTTCATTCTACTTGGAACACCAAGAGGGTTTAATACAATGTCAACTGGTCTTCCATCCTCTCTGTATGGCATATCTTCTACTGGAACAATCTTACTAACAACACCTTTGTTACCATGCCTCCCTGACATCTTATCACCAGGTCTTAACCTTCTTTTTATTGCAACAAAAACTTTAACCATTTTCATAACACTTGGTAATAAGTCATCGCCACTTCTAATCTTTAAAACTTTGTCCTCAAATCTATCAATTATGTCTTGCTTTGCTGTAGTATATTGATCCTTCAATTGTAGCAGAGCCTCCTCACCTTTTGTATCATTTGTGGAAATTTTGAAAACATCGTTAATAGAGAATTTATTTATTGTCTCAAAATCTAATTTTGTTCCTGCCTCAAAATCTTTAATCTTTTTTGCTAATGAAGAACCAGATAAAATTTGAGAAGCTCTTTGTTTTATACTTCTTTCTAAAATCTCTTCTTCAACTATCTTGTCTTGTTGTACTTGATCAATCTCAGCTCGTTCGATAGTAATAGATCTTTCATCCTTTTCAATACCGTGCCTATTGAATACTCTTACATCCACAACAGTACCACTGCTTCCTCTAGACATTCTTAAAGATGTATCAGTTACATCGATAGCTTTTTCACCAAAAATAGATCTCAACAATTTTTCCTCTGGACCAGAAGCAGAGTCTCCTTTTGGTGTCACTTTACCAACTAATATATCACCTGCATTTACCTCAGCTCCAATATAAACGATTCCTGACTCATCAAGATTCTTAAGCGCTTCTTCATTGACGTTAGGTATATCTCTCGTAATTTCTTCTTCACCAAGTTTAGTGTCTCTGGCCATTATTTCGTATTCTACTATATGGACAGATGTAAAAACATCATCCGTCACACATCTTTCAGAAATTAATATTGAGTCTTCAAAATTATAGCCTTGCCACGGCATAAAAGCTACAGTAACGTTTTTTCCTAATGCTAATTCTCCTAATTTTGTAGAAGGTCCATCAGCAATGATATCTCCCGATTTTACTTTATCACCTACTCTTACTAATGGTCTTTGATTGATACATGTGTTTTGATTTGATCTCTTGAATTTCTGTAGATTATAAATGTCTACACCTGATTTTGAAAAATCAGTTTCCTCTGTAACTTTAATCACAATTCTTTTACCGTCTATTTTATCAACAACTCCATTTCTTTTAGCAACAATAGTTACCCCAGAATCAAGGGCAACATCACTTTCTATTCCTGTGCCAACTAAAGGTGCCTCTGGTTTTAAGAGTGGAACTGCTTGTCTCATCATGTTTGATCCCATTAACGCTCTATTTGCATCATCATTTTCTAAAAAAGGTATTAATGATGCAGCTACAGAGACAAGTTGTTTAGGAGATACATCTATATAATCTATGGTTTCTGGTTTTGATAAGAGAAAATTTAAATTTTGTCTACAAGATACTAATTCTTCAATAATTTTACCATTTTTATCAATTTTTGTATTAGCCTGAGCAATAGTAAATTTGGTTTCTTCCATTGCTGAAAGATATTCTACGTTATCTTGAACTACACCCTCCTTAACCCTCTTATATGGGCTTTCAATAAAACCATACTTATTTATTTTTGCGTAAGTAGATAAACTATTAATCAATCCAATATTTGGACCCTCTGGTGTTTCTATTGGGCATATTCTTCCATAATGAGTTGGGTGAACATCTCTAACTTCGAAACCAGCACGTTCCCTTGTTAAACCTCCAGGACCCAATGCCGAAACACGTCTTTTATGAGTAATTTCAGAAAGAGGATTTGTTTGATCCATAAATTGTGAAAGTTGAGAACTAGCAAAAAAATCTTTCAAAGATACTGTTAAAGGCTTTGCATTAATTAAATCTTGAGGCATTGCTGACTCAACGTCTAGTGTTGTCATTTTTTCTTTAATTGCCCTCTCCATTCTATAGACACCAATTCTTGCTTGATTTTCAACTAATTCCCCAACAGATCTAACTCTTCTATTACCTAAATGGTCAATATCATCAACCTCATCTTTACCATCTCTCAAATCTAACATTTTATGAATTATTGCAATAATGTCATCGTTTCTTAAAATTGTAATTTTATCTGAACACTCTAAATTTAATCTTGAATTCATTTTTACTCTTCCAACATCAGAAAGGTCATATCTATCTGAGCTGAAAAATAGGTTGTTAAAAATCTGAGCTGCAATTTCAATTGTTGGAGGCTCACCCGGCCTTAACATTTTGTAAATTTCAGTTATAGCTTCATCTTTATTATTATTTTTATCATTAAGTATTGTATTGAGCAGATATGGGCCTTTACTGATAGAATTAGTTTTCGCTATATCTATCGAGTATATTTTCGACTCCAAAATTTTATCTATAACCGTTTCATTTATTTCAGTACCTATCTTAAAAATATCATTTTCATCACTACTAAATTTTATATCTTCGTGTAAAAATTTTCCGTACAAAGATTCTTTCGAGACAAGTATATCTTTTAGTCCATCATTAGATAATTTTTTTGCATTAAGAAAATTAATTTTTTCTCCTAATTTGATTACAACTTTGCCTGTTTTTGCGTCAACAACTTCCTCTGAAAAGTTTTTAGATTTATAATTCTCAGGATCAAATTTTGTCTTCCATTTATCTGTTTTAGCATCATAGGAAAATTTTTCTTTTTGGTAAAATTCATTGGCAATTTCTATTTTTGTAAATCCTAATGCGAGCAATAATGTAGATGCAAGAATTTTCTTTTTTCTATCTATTTTAAAATATAAAAAATCTTTGACATCATATTCAAAATCTAACCATGAACCTCTATTAGGTATTACTCTACAATTAAACAGTAACTTTCCACTAGCATGGGTCTTTCCCTTATCATGATCAAAAAAAACACCCGGACTTCTGTGCATCTGGTTAACAACAACCCTCTGAACTCCATTAGTTATAAATGTTCCACTATTAGTCATCATTGGAACTTCACCCATGTAAACTTCTTGTTCTTTAGCTGAAAGTATATCTTTAGTATTATTCTCTTGATCTATGTCATAAACGACTAACCTTAAAGTGCATTTAAGTGCAGATGAGTATGTAAGTCCTCTTGCTATACATTCTTCAACATCAAATTTCGGTTTTTCTAATCTATAAGAAACATATTCTAAAGTTGCTTTATCATTTAAATCTTCAATTGGAAAAATACTTTTAAAAACTCTATCAAAC
>MDTG01083045.1_pt1 | contig 11172 bp, 5 predicted proteins | sample 811421 | NCBI WGS metagenome assembly MDTG01 (sample SAMN05326645, study PRJNA326480) | marine metagenome | isolation source: seawater | place: Pacific Ocean: South East | collected 2011
AGTTTATTTTTAGTCATAAATATATCATCCATAAAAACTATGTTTCCCACCCCCGCTGTCATTATTATTTTTAGTAGTAAGGAATAGAGTTTTATAACAAAATAAAGAAAAAATCAAGTACTGTTGTATAAATACAACATAAAACATTTAATTGTTTGTTTTTCTTACTTCTTTTGTAACCAAAATTGATACATACCCGAAAAAATTTCTGGATTTTTCTCCTCTACAGGCTCCCAATTCATGATGTCTAGTTTACTTTTTTCTTGATGTATTTTTACAAAATATTCATTTGCTTTTATAGAGTTATTCCTATTCCAAAAAAAACCCAAAAAATTATATTTATCTGAAATCATTTTATTGAGTTCTTTAATAGAAAAATCATGTTCTTGGACATGCATAATTAAATCTCTGAAACCTGAAGTATTATAAATATCGGGTATCTTAAACAATTTTTGATACTTATTATTTTCGATATTGTTGATAAGAAATAATCTCAATTTCCTAATTCCATTAATGTCATTTTTAAAATGATTTTCATTTTTATATTTTTTTATGTCTTTAAGATAAGAAGATCTGAAATTTCTGGCATATAAGCCTAATTTCATTAAGCCTCCTTTCCTCAATTTTTTATTTAACATCAAAAATCCTTTATTAGGATCTTTAAGGTGATGAATAACTCCAGATGATTCAACTAAATCAAATTTTTTATCAATTTCATTAAGTTTTAAAATGTCAGCTTGGGCCCATGTTATATTTTTAATTCCAAATTCACGGGATTTTCTAATGCCATATGCGATACTTGGTTTGCTTATATCTATTGCAGTAATTTTAAGAGTAGGATCAATCTTAGCTACTTCAAGTGGATGTTTGCCAGTTCCACATCCTGCTATTAAAACATTTTTAATTTCAAATTCTTCAGAAAATAAGTTTTTTTCAGGTAATGTTTTTTTTATATATTCAAGATAATTTTTATATGAAGATCCTTCAGTTAAATTAAGCCATCTTGGGTAAGGATTTGACTCGTACTGACCCATCACTTTTATAGAGATATTATCATCTATCTTTGTTAAGGATTTAATATCTTTTGCAATTTCTTCTTCTTCTTTAATTTCTATGAGTTGTCTTTGGACTAATAAATTCAGAATTATATCAGGTTTTTTATCTCTTAAATAATTTAACAAAAATTGATATTCACTAATGTTTTTATAGCAGCATAATAACCCAATTAACCCATTTGGTATCTTGATATTATTTTCAATATTTTTTTTAATTCTTGATATTATTTTTTTAATATCTTGTTTTTCATCTTCTGAAATATTCCAAATATATTCATTATTAAAACATTGATGAGCTAGCGATATAATGATAGGTAAAGCAACTTTATTAAAGTTTGAATCTACAACTGCATTATTGGCATATTTTTTCAATAACTCCTTTCGAGTTTGAATTAAAAATAACTCAGTATAAATGTTTGTAACTATTCCTTTATGAAGAAAAAAGACAATCTTTTTATCATTAAATAAATTAAGTAATTCATGATCATTTTGTAATTTATTTTTAAAATAATTTTTAATTTTAGAATTAAAATCAATCAAAATTATATTTGAAAAAGATGTTGCATCCACATCACGATCTTCAATGATTGACTCTAGAATGGCACTATTTTTTTCTGATAATTCTTTTTCAATTTTTACTACCTTTTCAATAAGAAAAATTAACTCAGATTTTAACTTTTTATTTTCTTCTCCTCTAAAGTTGTAAGTAAGTTTTTTATCGTTAAAAAATTCTTTTGTTAAAAAGTCGATTTTTTCTTTAGCTGTTAAATTTGTCTCTTTTTTTTGTTCAGTCATAGATTGATTTTAAGGTGAGTACGTTATGGTCGTAAGCCAAAAGAAACTGAACCTTTTTTTCTTAGAGGAGCAGCTAGATTAGCAAATTCGCATAACAGCGGTCTTGTTTCTCTTGGGTCTATAATTTCTTCTACTAAAAAAGATTCAGCGGTCCTAAATGGCGATCTAACTTTTTCCATACGTTGAGAAATCTCTTCTAGTAGCTTTTCAGGATCATCTGATTCTTCTAAATCAGATTTAAAGGCAGCTTCAATACCACCTTCCATCGGGAGAGAACCCCAATCACCTGAGGGCCATGCATATCGATAATGCACACGCGATGCATTCATATGTGCTGCTCCCGCAACACCGAAAACTTTTCTAAGAACAACAGAACACCAAGGTACTTTTGCCTGGTATACAGCGGTCAGTGCTCGCGAACCATGTCGTATCGTTGAAGTTTTCTCAGCATCTAAACCAATAACAAAACCAGGATTATCAACTAAATGAACTACAGGTAGATGAAAAGTTTCGGCTATATCAACAAAACGAGTGACTTTATTTGATGCATCTGCTGTCCATCCACCACCATAGAAATATGGGTCTGATGACAATACACCCACTGGCCAGCCATCTAATCTAGCAAGTCCAGCAATAACTGATTGCCCATAAAACTTTCCAAATTCTAAAAAGCTATTTTTGTCAAAAACTGAGTCAATTATTTTTCTTGATTTATAAACTTTTCTTCTGTCCTTTGGTATTGCTTCAATAAGCCAATCATCTTTACGATCAGGGTCATCAAGAATTTCTCCTCTAGGAGGTAAATCATTAACAGAAGAGGGAAGGTAGGAAAGGATTTGTTTTGTAATTTCAAATGCTTCTTTTTCTGAATCAACAAGAATATCTATAGATCCATTCTTAGTATGTATTTCATGTCCACCAAGCTCTTCTTTAGACAAATTTTCACCTACTCTTTTTACTACTGGCGGACCAGCAATAAACATTTGGGATAAGTTTTTAACCATGATTGAAAAATGACTTGTAACCATTCTTGCTGCGCCCAAACCAGCTACGGGCCCTAATGCTAAAGAAATAACTGGTATTTTAGAGAGATTATCAACAACCCAGTTCCATCCGGGGTTTCCAGGTATATATGTTCTTCCATCCAAATCTAATGACTTTACAGATCCACCTCCGCCGGTTCCTTCAATAAGTCTAATAAGAGGAATTTCATATTCATTAGCTAATTGTTCCGACATTATTTGTTTTTGTGAAATTGATGCATCGGCAGCACCGCCTCTAACAGTAAAATCATCACACCCAATGACAACATCTTGATTATTAATTTTTCCTCTTCCCATAATGAAATTTGCAGGTGTAAAATTTTTGAGATTTCCCTCATCATCATATATGGCTTTGCCTGAAATTTTTCCAATTTCCCTGAAACTTTTTTTATCAAGAAGATGTTCAATTCTCTCTCTTACATTAAGACGCTTATTATCTTTCTGTCTTTTTAATTTTTTGTCACCACCCATTTTTTCGGCGAGTGCCTCTCTTTTTTTTAATTCCTCGATTTCAATTTTCCAGTTCATTTTATTTTACATCTTTTTTGTTGAGAGCCCATTTAGTAATAGGTTTTGAAATAATAAGAAAAATAAGACCAACACATGTAGAAATAAGAGCAATATTATTAAATAACAATGGCATTGAGTTGAGGCCATCTACTGTAGCTTTTCCAGATAACAATCCTGCAATAATTGCTCCGAGTGAAGACGCTAAAAACCAAACACCCATCATTTGTCCAATAAATCTTTTAGGTGATAATGTTGATATTGCAGATAGACCAATTGGGCTTATAGTTAATTCACCAATTGTATGAAAAAGATAAGTTAGTAAAAGCCACTTCGCGCCCGCAGATCCATATTCAATGGCCAAATTTGCTGCATAAGCGATAACTAAAAATCCTATAGCCATTAGCAATAAACCTATACCAAATTTAAATGGTAGTTTTGGATCAAGCATTCTTTTTCCAAGAAAAATCCAAAGATAAGACATAAATGGAGAAAGTATAACAACTAGAGCTGGATTTAAAATTTGTAGCCAACTTGCTGGATATTGCCAGCCGCCAATATATCTGCTTGTATATTCTTTAGCAAAAATATTAAAAGAACTTCCGGCCTGATCAAAACCAGACCAAAAAAATGCAGCACCAATAAAAAGTATCATGATCAAAGAAATTTTTCTTTTTTCATTGGTGTCTAAATTTCCATAAATAAATAAATAGGCAAAATAGCCTATTGAAATCAGTGTTATTATTAAAGTCATCAAATTTGCAACAGGCAATGGATTAAAAGACCATAAACCAAATATTCCAGATAAGCTTATTAAAAATATTAAAATTAGAACTATAGTAACAATTTTTTGATCATTCCTTTTTTGGCTATTGTTAATATTTACCGAAGGCAGCAAACCAACATCGCCAAGATATTTTTTTGTAAAAATAAATTGAACTAGTCCAAATAACATTCCTATACCGGCTGCCCCAAATCCATAATGCCATCCAATATTTTCTCCCAAATATCCACATATAAAGAAACCAAGAATGCTTCCAATATTTATGGACATGTAAAATATTGTGAATCCTGCTTGTTTTAGATGTTCATTAGAATTATACAAGCCACCAACGATAGCTGAGATATTGGGTTTTAGTAGACCTGTTCCCAGAACAACAAGAAGAAGGCCGATGTAAAATGTTTTGATATTTGGAAAAGCAAGAACAAAATGACCAAGCATTATTACAATAGCTCCATACAGTACTGCCTTTTGTTGACCAATTAACCTATCTGCTATCCATCCACCAGGTAAAGCAACCAAGTAAACGCATGATGCATAGATCCCATAAATAGCACTTGCTGAAACTGGATTCAGGTTTAGGCCACCTGAGGCTAGATTAGCTGTCATAAATAAAACTAATATTCCCCTCATTCCATAAAATGACATTCTTTCCCACATCTCTGTAAAAAATAATGTAATTAGACCTTTTGGATGATTACTTAACATCTTTAGATAATATTATTGCTCTTTTGTTCAAATAAAATATATATCTTATTGTTATTTGAAAAAATTATAAGGGCAAGTCTTATTAAATTAAATGTCTAATGAAAATAAATTAGAAACAGCTTTGATTATAGGAAGATGGCAACCATGGCATGAAGGCCATCGCGAACTTTTTAAAGCTGCATTAGAAAGAGCTGAAAGGGTTGCTATTGGAGTTAGAACAACCACCAATATTAATAATAAAAATCCATTTTCTTTTGATGAAGTTAAAAAATTTATTGATGATGATCTAAAAAAAGAGTTTGAAGGAAAGTATTCTATCATTGAATTGCCAAACATAACAAATGTTATATATGGAAGAGATGTAGGTTATAATGTTGAAAAAATAAACTTTGAAAAAGATATTGAAGATATTTCAGCTACAGAAAAACGTAGATCAATGAATATTACCCCAGTTTCTCATGATGTTTTGAGTTCTGAGAGGGAAAAAAGAAATAATCATAAAGGATGTGTTATCTGGTTAACAGGCTTATCTGGTTCTGGTAAAACTACAATAGCTAGAGCATTAGAAAGACAACTTTTTGATCAAGGTAACACTATATATATGCTAGATGGAGATAATCTAAGAAGTGGTTTGAATTCAAATCTTGGTTTTTCCTTTGAAGATAGAAAAGAAAATGTAAGAAGGATTGGTGAATTAGCCGCGCTTTTTGCTCGAGCTGGGTTTATTGTTATTACAGCTTTTATATCACCCTTTGCAGAAGATAGAAAAAAAGCATTAGCTGCATTCAAAGAAAATTCTTATGAGATATATTTATCAGCAAGTGTTGATGTATGTGAAAAGAGAGATCCAAAAGGCCTTTATAAAAAGGCCAGAATAGGAGAAATCAAAGATTTCACAGGTATAGATTCACCATATGAGATTCCAACAAAACCAGCTTTAATTTTGAATACGGATAAAGAGACGGAAGAAGTTTCAATAAAAAAACTTTATAACTTTATTATTTCTAAAATTTCAAATTCTTGACTTGTATATTTTTCTATGTTTGTTACAATATGTTACAATAAAAATTTGTTTGATGAGTAACAATGTTAACAAACAACTTGCACTTTTATATCTTTACACTGTAAAAGATATAACAAGGATTCGTTTTTAGAAAACATTTATGTTATCAACCTGCCGGAGTGAGAAATATGCACATAAAAACAAACGGTTTTCAACCAATCAATTTAAACCAGGATGAAATACAACCTAAAGACATAAGAACAAGCTTTTCTTCTTTTGGGGTTTTAGGAAATTTTAAGCGTGAGCTGGGTCTATTCTCAGCTTTAACATTACCATTGATTCTTGCTGCCTGTGGCGGCGGTGGAGGTGGAGGTGCTGTTAGCCCAACACCAGACTCAGGTTCTGGATCAAGTGGTTCTGGATCAAGTGGTTCTGGATCAGGTGACTCAGGATCAGATAGCTCTGCTACATCAGGTATAGAGTTAGATGGTGGTTCTTACGCAGCAACAGCTGATGCGGATACATTTATAATAGATGTTAGTTTTGATGGAACTAGTGTAGTTTCTCTAGATAATGATTCAATAATTACAGGTTTTGATCCTTCAAATGATACAATTTTACTTAGAGGTTCAGGTGCACCAGCTTCTTTTGATGCAGCTGCCCTAGTTGGTTCAACAGGAGTTGAGGTTCAGCAATCAACAATTGATGACAATACTGTTATTTATTTTTCACCTAACAGCTCTAATGCAAGCGCATCTGTTACACTTGCTGGTCTTTTAGATGGCGATTTATCCTCAATTTCAGTTTCTGCAGAAGATGGTTCTGCAAATGACTCATCTGCATCAACCCCAGGAGGAACTGACTTATCAAGCGGTACAGTAGCAGCCACGGACTCTGCTGATGCTTTTGTTTATGAAATTAAATTTGTTGATGGTTCCCCTGTGGCTATCGATGGAGAAGTCGTTATTACAGGTTTCGATGCATCAACAGATACATTGACACTACAAGCTTCTTCCGTACCATCAGGTTTTTCAAAGTCAAGTTTGTTAACAGCCACTGGCGTTGATGTTACGACTAATACAATTGATAACTATACACTTATATCTTTCGCTCCTGATTCGTCTGGTGCCTCTGGTTCAATAAGAATTGATGGTGTTGTAGATGGTGATCTTTCTTCACTTAACATTAATATATTATCTGGCTCTGTCTCATCATCTGGTACAGATCTTTCTTCAGGCTCTAATATAGAACTAGGAACTACTGATTTGACAGCCCAAGCTGATGCAGAAAACTTTGTTTTTGACGCTACTTATTCTGATAGTACAATATCAGGATCTGATGGCCCTGTAACAATTACAGGTTTTGACCAAAGTAAAGACAAAATAGTGATATTAGCGTCTTCTATGCCAGTTGGTTATGACCTTGATGACTTTAAACTTGCATCAGGTATAGATATTCAATCATCTGCAATTGATAATAATACTGTTATTTATTTTGCTCCAGATGAGAATGGGAACTCTACTTCATTAACACTTGCAGGTATTGTTGATGGTGACTTAGGAAATACATCTATTGTATTTACCTCTTCACTTTCAGGTGAAACTAGTTCTGGAACTGCGACATCAACTGATACAGGCGCTTCATCTGAATCAACATCTACTTCAGATACAAGTTCTTCTGATAGTAGTTCTACAGACTCAAGCTCAACGGACGACTCAAGCTCAACGGATTCAAGCTCAACGGATTCAAGCTCAACGGACGACTCAAGCTCAACAGACTCAAGCTCAACAGACTCAAGCGCTGCAACCTTTAATGTTATAGAAATAGCAACTGCAACTGCGGATACAGAAATAACAGGAACTGATGGCGCTGATGAGTTTAGATATGAATTTGCGGATAGCGGAACAAACGCAACATCGTCGGAAGGTAATTTTAAAATAACAATAACAGACTTTGATAGTACAAATGATAAAATTGTTTTCGTTAATGTTGGAGGTTCAGACCTTACTGTTGATGAATTTAAAGCACTAGGAGGAGTTGAGATTTCTGGTAATTCATTTGATAATCAAACAAGAATTCTTTTTGGACAAGATAGTTCAGGAGGAAGTGGTGAATTGGCTGTTAACGGTATTTATGACGCTGATCTTACAAGTATAACTATTGAAGTACTTGCAGATTCAAATTTAACAGCTTCATCTAGTGGAGATTTTGGGTAATTTTTATAACTTTGCCTTATTTATGCCCCTTTTGGATAATAAATAAGGAAAAAAAATTTTAAAAAGGTGTTTACATTAATAAAATTTTGTTACATTCTGTTACAAATTAATTAAAAACTGAATTGACCTTTTTAGGAGAATTGGTTTATTTTTTTAGCAAGTGATTCGGATTATTAAGAATTACTTTTGTTAGTTACATAAGGAGAGAGAAAAATGGCTACAATTAATGCATCATCATCTGCGGATATTATCGTACCATCCAATAATGGCGATACTTATCGAGGTTTAGGTGGTAACGATACTTATATAATTTCAAATGCTGTGAACGGCGATGTCACAATCGTTGATACAGTTGGAACAAACACAATCCAGCTTGTTGATGGGCTATCTATTAGTTCAACAAAATTTGCAGCGGACTCAGTTAAGCTGACATTATCAAACGGATCTACCGTTACTGTTAATGGTGCTGACAACTTTACTTTTGAAATCGGAGGTAACGAAACCTCTGGTGTAACAGGTTCATCAGTTGACTATGCAGGTTTAGCATCAGCAATGGGCGTTGCTAGTCTACCTACTGGTTCAACAATATCAGATGGTACAGGCGGAACAATTTCCGGCACTTCAGTAGGAGCTAGTGCTTCATACACTCTCTCTGCTAGCGCAAATACTGTAGCCGAAGGTGGTTCAATTACATATACAGTAACTGCATCATCAGCTCCTTCATCTGATGTAACACTAACATATAGTGTTGTTGGTAACGATTTAGACGGTGCCGCAACTGCTGCAGGTTCTAGTGACCTTGTATCTCTATCTGGTACAGTTACAATAGCTGCTGGCGCTACTAGCGCAACTTTCGACGTGACAGCCAACACTGATGAAGTTAATGAAGGATTGGAAGGAATTAAAGTTTCTTTACTTGATTCTTCGAACTCAGTAGTTGGATCACATACTGCATCAATTTCAAATACAACATCAACTGCTGCAACTACAACTAACCTTACAACAGGTGTTGATACAGTTGCTGCTGGTGACGGCGATAATATTGTTGGTGGTACAATTTCTGCTGCTAATGCAACAGGATCAACTGCACAACCAGGTGATGTAATCGACGGTGGTGCTGGTACAGATGTTTTCAAATTATCACTAGCTGGAACTCTAACTGGAGATCATACAATTTCAGGTCTAGAACTATCAGGTGTTGAGGAAATCCAAATTAATGGTTTCCAAACTGCTGACGCTCAAGATTATACTTTAGATATGACATTAATGACTGGTGTTGATACAATTGGTTTAACATCATCTGCAGCTTCTAATGACATTACAATTAGTAATGTTCCGAATCTAATGACTGTTAATGCAAAACAAGGTGGCGGTGATTTAACTGTTACTTATCTTGCAACAGTTGTTGCTGGTGCTGCTGATGCTCAAACACTTAATGTGAACAACTATACTGGTACAGTTTCACTTGCTGGTGTTGAGACAATGACAATAGACAGTTCAGGAACGAAATCAACTCTAGCTGCTTTAACAGCAACATCAATGAAGTCACTTACTGTTACTGGTGATGCACTATTAACAATTACTGGTGCTCTAGAAGACGGAATGACTTCAGTTGATGCTTCAGGATCAACTGGTGGTGTTAGGTTAACACTTACACCTACTGCTGCAACAGGTGTATCTGTTACAGGTTCTGATGCTGCTGATATTTATACTCTAGGTGCTAGCTTATCATTGCTAACACCAATTGATGGTAAAGGTGGTGTTGATACTGTAGGTATCAGTGATGGTGCAACATTAACATCAACAACTGGTGCTGTTCTTTCTAATATTGAAGTGTTATCTGCATCTGCTACAGATACTGATCAATATAATACAAGCTATGTACCTGGTATTACAGCTGTTGCTTCATCTGCTGCTTCAGATGGTATTACATCAACTCAAGTTACATTCAGTTATATGGATGCTGAGAATTCAACAGCAACTATTTCTGGTACTGAGGATGTAACGCTTACATTAGCTGTTGATGGTACTGCAGACACTGGTAACATAACAGTAGGTTTAGCTACACAGGCTTCATTAACAAATGTTGATGTTTTAGCTAATGATTATGAAACTATTAATCTTACTGGTGGAGTTCTAACAGCTACTGGTATCACAATGACTTTATTTGGTGGTTCAGACTTAACTACACTTAATGTTTCAGGTGGTAAAGTTACTGTTTCAGGTTGGAATGGTGGTACATTATTAACCACAGTTGATGCCTCTGGCGGCGCTGCATTTGTAATGCCTTCAAGTCCAGCTTCAACATATGCTGATACTGTAACAGGTAGTGCAGGAAATGACACACTTTATGGTGGTACAAAAGTATCTACTGTTGATGGTGGCGCAGGTAATGATACAATTTATGGTGGAGCTTCCGGCGATACACTAACAGGTGGAGCTGGTAACGATACATTATATGGTCAAGCTGGTTCAGATACTATTAATGGTGGTGCTGGTAATGATATCATTGAAAATGATGTATTAGCTAACTTCGAAGATCTAGCATCTCCAGATGTAATCGATGGTGGTGAAGGTACAGATATTCTGAACTTTGGTTCTAATGTTAACTGGACAGTTGCTGCTGAAGATCTGAACATAGTAAATGTTGAAAGAATTACTTTTGACTCAACTGGTAATGCTTCTATTACTTTAAACGATGATGTTTACACTACTGCTGGTGCAACAAGCATGGATATTAGAGATACAGAAGGAACAGGTACATTTACTGTTGTTGCTTCATCTCTTAGTGCTGCAAATAGTGTTACAGTAACAACAAGTGCTGCTGCGATTGTAGATACAATCACAGGTGGTGCTGGTGATGATACATTAAAAGTTACAACTAATGCTACAGCGTCATGGGCTGCTACAGATACATTTACCGGTGGTAAAGGTACAGACGAAATGATCATTACTGTTGGTAATGCTGCTCTGACTCAAGCTACACAAACTGGTGTGACTGCGGTAGAAAAAATTAGTTTTGTTGGTACTACATCAACAGCATCTAATTGGACATTGGCTGACG